>Ga0308157_10001193_pt1 | contig 58406 bp, 67 predicted proteins | sample PhyBR1_FD_201035 | JGI IMG/M metagenome (GOLD analysis project Ga0308157, IMG submission 201035) | Phyllosphere microbial communities from UC Gill Tract Community Farm, Albany, California, United States - DLSLB.R1 | ecosystem: Host-associated > Plants > Phyllosphere > Unclassified | place: USA... | reverse complement strand
CAAAACACCTTTAAAAATCAGTTTTTCAACCCAAAAAGGAGGTGTTGGAAAATCTACTTTGACAACGTTAGTTGCAAGTGTTCTTCACTACCGCCTAGGTTACAATGTTCTTATAATAGATTGTGATTTTCCGCAACACAGCCTTACCAACATGCGGGAACGCGACAAGAACAACATCATGCAGAACGAGTACCATAAAAAAGCTGCAATGAAACAGTTTCAGACAATCAACAAAAAAGCCTATCAGATTGTCAAAACCAAAGCAGAGCATGCTTTAGAAAAAGCGGCGGAATATGAAGAAAAATCAGTGGTAGTACCCGATGTCATCTTTTTTGATCTACCAGGCACGGCTAACACCACAGGAGTATTAACAACTTTAAAGATGATGGACTTTATTTTCTCACCCATCTCTGCAGACCGCTTGGTCGTTGAAAGCTCACTTGGTTTCAGTAAAGCCTTTCTGGAGCTTCCTAAAACAATAGAAGGAAATAAAAATCAGGAACTATGGCTGTTCTGGAATCAAGTAGACGGCAGGGAAAAAACAAGACTTTATGAAGCTTATCAAAAAGTTATCACAGAACTTAAGTTACCACTAATGAACACTAAAATTATGGATAGCAAGCGCTTCCGAAAAGAAGCAGACGGCACGAAAAACTATATTTTCCGATCTAGCCTGCTACCGGCAGAAACCCAACTGTTAAAAGCAACCAGAATGGATCTGTTTATAGAAGAATTTTTGAAAATCACTCATCTTTAAATTTATAAAACTATGAACTCAGATAACAAAAGCAATAATTATAAGAAACCGGATGTTGACGAGGATTACCTGATGAACATCATAAGCGGTGATGAAACTCTTTCGCAAACAGAAGGTAAGAATTATGACAACAAGAAGAGTCAATCAAAATCAAAACAAAACAGTAAAAACAACACTTCTAAAAAATTCAATTACGAAGAAACTTTCTTACATAATCAATACCACTCCGCAAGGAACGGTAAGGTTGTCTATATACGATCGGAATATCACGAAAGGCTACTCAGAATGGTACAACTCACTAAAGAAGATAAAATCACACTGTATTCTTACATAGACAACATATTAGCACATCATTTCAAAGAATTCGGAGAGGAGATAACAGACTATTTCAACCAACATTTCAAACCAATCATCTAGACCATGGAAAAACTTATCATCATATGCCTGATAATAATAGTTCTACTGTTACTACATGACAGAGGCATTTCAAAGAAAAGACCAGACAAACTGGTACCATTACCAAAATTAAATCCTAAGCTTCCCGATATCATGGGAAAGCCAAAATCTCAATCGCTTCTTTCTTCATCCAACTTAACTACTGAAATTGATATAGTCAATCATGCCCCTCAAATAAACCCGGAAGATTTAGATATCGAGTACGACGAAAATGAAACACTCTACCGCCAGATTCCAAAAACAGAATTGGATAAGGCATTTACCAATACCGCAAATTTAGAGGAAGAAGAGGAAGAATGGTATCAGTACCATATCTCTCATACGGATAGTGGCTTTGCCCAAGGAGTAACTTTTGAAGAATTAGGAACTGTGAATAACCTGCTTCAAAAAGAGGATCTAAATCAAGACCAAAAAGATATGGCAATTGATATAGTACAAAAGTTACAGGGAACCGAATTGTTCAGTCTATTAGAGGAATCCATTGAAGGGGCGTCTCTAAAAATCTCGAAACTTTTAGACAGTAACCTTTCTTACAATTCCAACAACATCCCTGCTACTTTGCAGAAAAATAACTTAGAAGACTTTGACATCGGAGAGTTCGTATAAAACAATCTACATAACTCTAAAAACGAATCGATATGAGAAGTAAAACACTAAAACCTGAAATTAATGACATTGCATTCGATATGCGTGTCAACAAAGGAATACTTCCGACAATTGAAATATCCGGGCATACATTCTACGTTGACATACGAATGGATAAACTAAGACCTAAAGATGATTTTCTTTCAAAAGGAATTGTTTTTTCAGAAATATCAAAATATTATGACGAAAAAAATGAAGCTTATACTATTCCTTACAATCCCGTGACACATGAATTTCAAGAACCTAACTACAAAAATTTAAGCAAGTTTCCTGATGATCTGATAGCAGTAAAATTTCCTTCTGAAAAACTACTTGATCCAATTGGATTCAATAGGATAACAGGTTGTGATGAAAGCCATGGATTAGCAGACAAAAAACTAAATTTAAAATATACTGCGGAACTTATCCCTTGGGATAAAACTTTTATGTCGGATTTGTTGAGGAAAAATGTTAAAGAACAAGACATATTTGACAAAAGTACGAAAGGAAAAGGTCGCAAAATATAAGATTGAACATTGCTCCCCTGAATAAAAGCTTACAAATTTATTTCCCTCACACCAAATATGATTTTCATTGCACTTTTTACATTTATAATCAAATAACCCAATAAATACTAAATCGTTTTATTGGGTTATTTTTTCTATTTTATCCATAAGTATTTGAAATCTTACATCTACAATTGAAGGATGTATATGCATAGCTAAAATCTCGTTGGCATTCGGGTTTCCCTTAATAGTTAATAATTCTTGTTTGATATAATGTTTTAAATCCTCTTCACTCGCTAATATTTCTTCAACTATTGTTGTTCTGTTATCTATCAGATATATTATATCTTCATAATCGTGGCTTCCATAAAAATCATTTCCTCCCCTATCCTTAAATGCTTCCAATTTGGTCGCCAGAAAATAAGGTGCTGGTAATAAGTTTATTTTAATTCCTTCTGATAAATCGACTTGCTGTAGGTATTTGAATCCGGGCTTATACCATATATTTGATATACCGATAGTGCTATCCTCGGCAGGCATAATATCGATGGCGATATCTTTATATTTATAAGAACAAATCGAGACGCCTTGAGGATCGGGGTGAAAATTAAGCTGTGCTAATCTGTCCTGCATCTCTGCGAATGCATTATAATTAGCTAGGTTAATTGTCATGTCAATATCTGACGTTGGACGAATTTCTTCTGCCGCGGGATCATCTGTATATAAACTAATTACCGCTCCTCCAACAAATACCATTTGTTCATTCAGTTCCTTCAAGCCCATCGCTACTTCAGCTACTAATCCAAGGTTGATTGTTTTATTATGCATTTAATATTCTTTTCTGTAATTCTTTTTTTGCTATTTCTTTTTCTCTTACCCTTCCGACTCTTATAGCATCAACCAAAGTCAGTAATTCGTATAAATCATTATCTTTTTGTGAAGCTGCTACAACTGTTGCATATAAAGGTTCTATTGCCTGACCTCGGTCTAAACCCTTTGCATCAGGCCAAACATATTTATCCACTGCATGAATAATGTTATTCAGAGGCTTTGCTGAATGGGCTGTTAACATACCTCTTACCAAGGGTCCCGGTTGTTGTGCAAAAGCGTAGCCCACCCCGTGAATTAAAAATTCAGTAAAAGCAATTTTATTTACTTTTTTTCTTGCGTTATCTATCAGCCCTGCATATCTGGATCTGTTTAAGGACTGACTAACTTCAGACTGACTCATGTTTAGTTCCTGTGCAATGGTATGATGAAACCAAGACTTGTCACCTAATGCAATTATTTTTAATAGAATTACAATATCTTGTGATTTAAGATTATTTTTTACTTGTATCATTATAATATTTCATATTGCGATATGCAATATTAAGACATTTACACAGTAAAAACAAACTTATTATGTAATCATATCGTAAATCGCAATTTGCGATATATGAAAAATAAATATTATTTAGTTCCTTTTTTTAAATAATTCATCAGGTCTTTTAAACCAAAATTGTGCCTCAAACTGCCATTTTAAAATTCTACCTGTATTTCCATAAGACATTTGTTCCCAAAGCCCACAACGTGTGGGATTACGTAACAAATAATACTTACAATTATGGAAAAACAAAGAAAAATGCTGTTGACAGCAGTAGTAATGCTATCAGCAATCACAGCTTCTGCTCAAGGAAACGGAAACGCAGGAATCCAGGAAGCAACCCAAATGGTTACCTCCTATTTTGATCCAGCCACACAACTTATTTACGCCATCGGAGCAGTCGTCGGATTAATCGGAGGTGTTAAAGTCTACAACAAATTCAGCTCGGGAGATCCTGACACCAGTAAGACAGCTGCCAGCTGGTTTGGAGCCTGTATCTTCCTGATTGTTGCAGCAACCATTCTACGCTCTTTCTTCCTTTAAACCTTCAAGGTATGAATTACAACATCAATAAAGGCATAGGAAGAACTGTAGAGTTTAAAAGACTCAAAGCGCAGTACCTGTTCATCTTTGCAGGAGGACTGCTCGGCATGCTCATCCTTGTAATGATCATGTACATGATCGGAGTTAATTCCTTCACCTGTATCGTATTTGGAACAGGCGGTGCATCACTCATCATATGGCAAACATTTTCCTTAAACAGAAAATACGGCGAACACGGACTAATGAAGATAGCAGCTAAGAAAAGGCATCCCAAGTACATCATCTGTAGAAAATCAATACACCGCTACCTGAAATCGACACCTAAACAGACTGTCAAATGAGAAACACAGCAAAAACCACCACGTTGGAAAACAAGTTTCCTCTCTTAGCAGTTGAGAACAACTGCATTATTTCAAAAGATGCGGACATCACAGTTTGCTTTAAGGTAAATTTACCCGAACTGTTTACGGTGGCTTCGGCGGAATATGAAGCCATTCACTCCGCTTGGCATAAGGCGATTAAAACACTGCCTGACTATACCGTGATTCACAAACAGGACTGGTACATCAAAGAAAATTACGCTCCCGATCTGACGATTGAAGACCTAAGTTTTTTAGCAAAGTCTTACCAGCGCCATTTCAACGAACGTCCGTTTTTGAACCATTACTGTTATCTGTTTCTGACAAAGACCACCAAAGACCGCATGCGCACACAAAGCAACTTTTCATCGCTATGCAAGGGTACGCTTATTCCAAAGGAAATCAGAAACAAGGAAACTATCAATCGTTTTATGGAAACAGTCACTCAGTTTGAGCGCATCGTAAACGACAGCGGCTTTATCAATCTGGAACGATTTACAGAAGAAGACATCATCGGAACCGATCAAAAGCAAGGCTTGTTGGAACAGTACCTAACCTTATCAAAGGAAGCAGGAACACCTATGCAGGACATCGCACTTTCAGCCGAAGAAGTACGTATCGGTAGCAAAAGACTCAGTTTGCATACCCTTTCAGACACCGATGATTTGCCAACATCCGTATCAGCAGATATTCGTTTTGAAAAATTATCTACCGACCGCAGCAACTGCCAATTGTCGTTTGCCGCACCTGTAGGTCTTTTACTTAATTGCAACCACATTTACAACCAGTACCTTTTTCTGGATAACAACGAAGAAAACCTGCAGAAATTCGAAAAATCTGCTAGAAACATGCATTCTTTGGCAAGGTACAGCCGTGCAAACCAGATCAACAAGGAGTGGGTCGAAAAATACCTGAACGAAGCGCACAGTTTCGGCCTGTCGTCTGTTCGGGCACATTTCAATGTAATGGCCTGGTCGGAAGATCCTTCAGAACTAAAACAGCTGAAAAACGACTGTGGAAGTGCGTTGGCACTGATGGAATGCAAACCAAGACACAATACTACCGATACCGCTACACTGTATTGGGCTGGAATTCCGGGCAACGCAGGTGATTTCCCGAGTGAAGAAAGCTTTTACAGCTTCATTGAACCTGCCTTGTGCTTCTTTACCGAAGAGACGAACTACCATGATTCCCCTTCGCCCTTCGGTATAAAAATGGCGGATCGGTTGACCGGTAAACCAATCCATCTGGATATTTCGGATCTACCGATGAAACGCGGAATAATTACCAACCGCAACAAGTTCATATTAGGTCCTTCAGGCAGCGGTAAATCATTCTTCACCAACCATATGGTACGGCAGTATTACGAACAGGGCGCGCACGTTCTGCTCGTGGACACCGGTAATTCGTATCAAGGCTTGTGCGAACTGATCAAAGGAAAAACCAAAGGCGAAGACGGTGTGTATTTCACATACACTGAAGACAATCCGATTGCTTTCAACCCTTTTTATACGGACGACGGCTTGTTTGATATTGAGAAACGAGAGAGCATCAAAACATTGATACTAACCTTATGGAAACGGGACGACGAACCACCGACCCGTTCCGAAGAAGTAGCACTGTCTAATGCAGTAAGCGGATACATCGACTGTATTAAACAAAACCAGGGATTCCCATCCTTCAACGGGTTTTATGAGTATGTGAAAGGAGATTACAGAAAAATACTGGAAGAAAAACAGGTACGGGAGAAGGATTTCGATATCGCCAATTTCCTAAACGTGCTGGAACCCTATTACAAAGGCGGAGAATACGACTACCTGCTGAATTCAGAAAAACAGCTCGATCTGCTTTCCAAGCGTTTCATCGTGTTTGAAATCGATGCGATTAAAGACCACAAAATCCTTTTTCCGATCGTGACGATCATCATCATGGAGGTATTCATCAACAAGATGCGCAGGCTCAAGGGAGTCCGTAAATTGATCCTGATCGAAGAAGCATGGAAAGCCATTGCCAAGGAAGGAATGGCGGAATACATCAAATACCTGTTCAAAACAGTCCGCAAGTTCTTCGGAGAAGCCATCGTGGTAACACAGGAAGTTGATGACATTATACAATCACCGATTGTCAAGGAAAGCATCATCAACAATTCCGACTGCAAGATCCTGCTCGACCAAAGAAAGTATATGAACAAGTTTGATGACATACAGGCAATGCTGGGACTGACCGACAAGGAAAAAGCACAGGTATTGTCCATCAACATGAACAACGATCCGTCAAGGCTTTACAAAGAAGTATGGATCGGCTTGGGTGGTACGCATTCCGCTGTTTACGCCACCGAAGTAAGTATGGAGGAATACCTCGCCTACACTACAGAAGAAAGTGAAAAAATGGAAATGATGCAGCTGGCGTCCGAACTGGATGGGAATGTGGAACTCGCCATCAAACAGATCGCATTGCAACGACGAGAAAAAAACGACTAATAATCAAACAATCTAAAATTTAAACAAATGAAAAAACTATTCAACCTGCTGTTTATGATGATAATCCTAACAGCAACTTCGGTAAAAGCACAGTTCATCGTTGCTGATCCAGCTAATCTGGCTTCAGGAATTTTAAACAGTGCCAACGAAATCGTGCAGACCTCCACTACCGTGAGCAACGTCATTAAAAACTTCAAAGAAGTAGAAAAAGTCTATAATCAAGGTAAGGAGTATTACGACAAATTAAAAGCCATCAACAACCTGGTAAAAGATGCCCGAAAGGTACAGCAGACCGTATTACTTGTAGGCGACGTATCAGAAATGTACGTTCAGAACTTCGGCAAGATGATGAACGATCCCCATTTCACACCTCAAGAGCTCGTTGCGATAGGCAACGGCTACTCTGCATTACTCAACGAGAGTACAGAGCTTTTAAAGGAACTAAAACAGATTGTGACCTCTTCCACCCTTTCTTTAAACGACAAAGAGCGTATGGACGTAATCGACCGCGTATACAATCAGGTAAAGGAGTACCACAGTCTGGTACGCTACTATACCAACAAAAACATTTCTGTAAGCTACCTGCGTGCCAAGAAAAAGAACGATTCTAAAAGGGTTTTAGATCTGTACGGCAAATCCAACCAAAAATATTGGTAGGTTATGGAATGGAACAACCTTCATGAAGTCCTTCGCTCGCTCTATGATGACATGATGCCACTAGCCGCCGATATGGCGGCAGTGGCTAAAGGATTAGCGGGTCTCGGCGCACTATTCTATGTGGCGCTAAAAGTATGGCAGGCACTGAGCCGTGCAGAACCGATCGACGTTTTTCCTCTTTTAAGACCGTTTGCTCTTGGTTTATGCATCATGTTCTTCCCGACCATCGTACTGGGAACCATCAATGCGGTATTAAGTCCTGTAGTTACTGGAACACATGCCATTCTCGAAGATCAAGTCCTCGATTTAAACCAATTGCAACAACAGAAAGACCAGTTGGAATACGAAGCAGTGGTTAGAAACCCCGAAACCGCCTATATGGTTTCAGATGAAGAGTTCGATAAAAAATTGGAAGAGCTGGGCTGGTCGCCTACCGACATCGGAACAATGGCAGGAATGTATATGGATCGAACCGCCTATCAGGTAGAAAAAGCATTAAAGGACTGGTTTCGCAACCTGCTGGAAATACTCTTCCAAGCAGCAGCATTAGTGATCGATACCATACGAACCTTTTTTCTCATAGTACTTTCCATACTCGGTCCCATAGCTTTCGCCATCTCCGTATGGGACGGTTTTCAATCGACCCTCACCCAATGGCTCACCCGATACGTCAGTGTGTATCTCTGGCTGCCTGTAGCAGATCTGTTCAGTTCCATGCTGGCTCGGATTCAGTCACTGATATTGGAACAGGATATACAGATGCTCGCTGATCCCACCTACATACCCGATACTTCCAATACCGTATACATCATCTTTATGATCATTGGCATCATCGGATACTTCACCATTCCGACAGTTACGGGATGGATCATTCAGGCAGGCGGTGCAGGTAACTTTACCAGAAACGTCAATCAGACTGCTATGAAAGCTGGAAATATTGCAGGTGCCGGTGCCGGATCCGCAACAGGAAACATCAGCGGTCAGCTACTGAAATAAACCAACAACAACTAAATCATCTAAAATGGAATTTAAAACCTTGAGAAATATAGAGAACAGCTTTCAGCAGATAAGGCTGTATGCTGTTGTTTTCGCAATCCTCTGCATTGCAGTGGTTGGATACGCCGTTTGGCAATCCTACCGCTTTGCAGAAGATCAGCGCCAGAAAATTTACGTCTTGGACAACGGTAAATCATTGATGCTTGCATTGTCGCAAGACGCCAGTATCAACCGTCCCGTAGAAGCAAGGGAACACGTACGACGGTTCCACGAACTGTTCTTCACACTGGCACCAGACAAACATGCGATTGAAAGCAATATGAAACGGGCTTTCAACCTTGCCGACAAGAGTGCCTTTGACTATTACAAAGACCTGTCAGAAAAAGGCTACTACAGCCGTATCATATCCGGAAACGTACAACAACGGACCGAAGTAGACAGTGTGGTATGCAACTTCGACAGATATCCGTATGAAGTAAAAACCTACAGCAAACAGTTCATCATCCGATCAAGCAATGTTACCAAACGAAGCCTCGTAACTTCCTGTTACCTGGTCAACTCCGTACGCTCCGATAACAACCCACAGGGGTTCAATATGGAGAAATTCTCCGTACTGGAAAACAGGGATCTGGAAGTCATCGAACGCTAAATCCAACTAGTATGAAAAATCTGAAAGAAAGCATGCGCAGCTATCTGGTGGAAATAGATAACCGCTGGAAAAAGTTATCCATAAAGAAACAGCATCAGTATCTAGTGGTTCTTTTCATGGGGTACCTATTGCTCACAATCACAGTGATCTTCAAAATATGGTATGATATAGGGAATACTAGCGAAAAGATGGTGATCCATCATATTGAAAATCCTGTTACAAATAAGATCCCGTACAGAGACTCTTTAAAAAGTACAATCAATAATTCATTAAAAGCTACCATTTATGAAAGAAAATGAAAACAGTAAAAAGGTCGTTAAAGTAACCGAAGGAACTTTAACAGAAACAGACAGACCACAAGAAAACAGTCAGAACAAATTGGAACGGTTTAAAAAGCCGTTGATATTTGGTCTGATGGGAATTGTATTTTTTGGATGCCTTTATATCATATTCAAACCGTCTGAAAAGCAAGAAGCTGTAGAAAACATCGGCTTAAACGATGCCGTTCCTCAGGCTACCGGTTCGGGATTGCTCGATGATAAAGGAAAAGCTTATGAACAAGAACTGCTGCAACAAAAAGATCAGGAAAAGCGCAGTGCCCTTACAACCCTTGCAGATTACTGGAATATAGAAGAAAAGCAAAATCCGACCATTAGTCTATCCGATGAAGAAAGTAAGGTAATTGGAGCAAACATTAAAAGTGGAAGCACATCCAATCCCCATGTAAACAGTTATCGAACAGTACAAGGAACCTTAAATTCCTTTTACGAGAACGATAATAGTGAAACAAATGAACTTAGAAGAAAGTTGGACGAGCTTAAAAAAGAGCTGGGAGAAAAGGACATTCCAAAACCTCCGACAGTTGACGACCAACTCGCACTGATGGAAAAATCATATCAGATGGCAGCAAAATATTTACCAGGTATAAATTTAAATAACAATGAGATACCACAGATTACTTCTACAATTGATATAAATAATAACACGTCCAAAAGCACTTCGAAGGAATCATTTGTTCCGCTAGTTCCCAAGACAAAAAATACGGTTTCCGCACTTTACCGTGAACCTACAGACATCGAATTTTTAAATAACTGGTCTGAGAAACGAAACAGAGAATTCATTTCACCAACAGTTCATAAACAGACGGTACAACCGAAAAACAGCATTAAGGCAAGTGTATTGGAAACACAGGTCATTGTTTCTGACACTGGAGTCAAATTACGGTTAATGGAATCAGCGCAAACTTCAGGAAGAATCATCCCAGAAGGTACCCTTGTAACGGCAATCGCTAAATTACAGGCAGGACGGTTGCAATTAAAAATCACTTCTATCGAATCAGAAGGTTCCATAATCCCTGTTGATCTGACAATCTATGATCTGGACGGACAGCAAGGGCTCTACATACCCTATTCTCCCGAGATGAATGCAGCCAGTGAGATGGCTGCGAACATGAGCCAGACCTCCGGCAGCAGTCTGATGCTTACGCAATCCGCCGGACAACAGGTCGCAGCAGACTTAAGTCGTGGAGTTGTTCAGGGTATTTCAGGTTACTTCTCCAAGAAGGCACGTACTCCAAAAGTAACCCTAAAGGCAGGCCATCAGGTCTTCCTTGTTTCAAAAAAATAATGTTTAATTTAAAACATCTATAAAATGAAAAAATATTTAAAAATCATCTGTTTAACTATATTCATTTATAGCTTCACTTTAAATTGTAATGCACAGGACAGCAACCAGTATCCGCTTACATTAGGCAAGATAGAATCCTATCTTTTGGATGTGACTTACGACAAAACATCCCATCTAATCTTCCCTTCAGCAATCCGTTATGTGGATTTGGGAAGCGAATATCTAATTGCCGGAAAAGTGGATGAAGCGGACAATGTTTTACGCATAAAGGCTACTGTACGGGATTTTGAAGACGAAACAAATTTTTCGGTAATAACCAATGACGGACGCTTTTACAGTTTTAACGCCTACTACAGTTCCTATCCAGACATACTGAGTTATGATCTGTTGTCTATGCAAAAACAATTAGAAAAAGACAATGTGAACGACGTGCTTTTTGAAGAGTTGGGAGAAACTACTCCCTCACTCACCGATTTTCTTCTTGAAAACATTCACAGCAACAACAAACGAATTGTAAAACACTTGGGGGCTAAAAGTTATGGTATCAGCTTTACTGTAAAAGGGATCTATATACACAATGGTAAATACTATTTCCATACAGAGGTAAAAAACAGCACCAACGTACCTTTTGAAATCGATTACATCAATTTCAAAATAGTGGATAAAAAGGTCGCCAAACGCACCGTGGCACAACAGCAGTCAATCATACCGTTGCGAACGTATAGACCCCTGATTGAAATTCCAGGTAACTCAACCCAGCAGAACGTTTTCCTTTTGGATCGTTTCACAACAAGTAGTGACAAGGTGCTCTTAATTGAGATTTTTGAAAAGAACGGTGGAAGAAATCAGACGATCCAAGTCGAAAACACGAATCTTATAAAGGCCCGCCTGATAAGTGACATGCACCTGAAGATTTAACCATAAACAATACAGTTACTATGAAACAAATTATTTATACCGTATTGATGGTTTTATTAACCATTACAACAACAAGGGCACAAAGAATGCTACCCAAACAAAAAGGATTGGAACTTAGCACAGGTTCATTATCCAATGAAAAAATCGGCACTGATTATTACATCGGGGTCTCAATAACTGTAAACGGCAGAAAAGGCAATTATCAAATTTGGGGATTGGAATACATTCATAAGGTACACGGATATAAATCCACAAGGATACTACAGCAAACAATCATAGCTGAAGGAGGCTATAGTTTCTTTTTATTGGGTGATGCACAGAGGAATATCGCGCTGAACTTTGGCTTAACAGGAATTGTAGGATATGAGAGTCTAAACCGCGGACAACAGATGCTGTATGACGGGGCAAAGATCCTAAATGAAGACAACTTCATATACGGAGCCGGAGGTCGTTTATCTTTAGAAACCTATCTCTCAGATCATTTTATTCTTCTTCTACAAGGTCGTGCAAGAGCGTTGTGGAATACCGATATGGAACAATTCAGACCGTCGCTCGGAATTGGAATCAGATATAATTTTTAAAACTAAAAACTATGAAAACAATAATCAACAATACAGTGATAAAACTGCACTCACTCATAAGCATCTTATTTCTAACATTTGCATTCGGCTTCACCTCGTGCAGTAAAAGTGACGAATTGGAAATACAGCAAAATTTTCCATTTGAAGTAAAAATGCTACCCGTCCCAAAAGAAATCAGCAATGGAGAGGCCGTTGAAATACGAATATCAATAGAACCTGCAGGAGTCTATAAAGACAACAGATACTATATCCGCTACTTCCAGTTTGACGGAAAGGGAACACTTCAATATTATGATAGTGAACCCTATCTTCCAAACGATCTTTATCAGTTACCTAAGAAGCAGTTTAGACTGTATTACACCTCAGAATCTTCCACAACGCAATCCTTTGACGTTTGGATATCAGATAATTTCGGAAATGAGAAAAATTTGAAGTTTCAGTTTAATAGTACTGAGTAAAACAATTTGAATCGAGCTGCGTAATTGCAGTTCGATTTTTTTACTTTATATTTTCATTGAAAACATTATAAGTTAATTTTGAATTTTTCCTTCAAACTGTTCCAATAGATTCCAAATAGTGTAAAAAGCATCGTTACCCTTTTTGTCAGAAAACGTTGTGTTATAAATCATTATTCTTCCAATATTTGTTTTAGGATTGAAAAACATCATGGATAAAACTCCGGGATCTCCTCCAGTATGTCCAATGTAGCCTGTATATCCATATCCGATAAAAATTCCTACGTTGTAAGATTCACTAAACGGATTTCTTTCATTTCTCTCTATGAAGTTTTCAGCCGACAGATTAGGCTTGAAATACTCATTGTAAGAATCTTTTGATAAAATTTTTCCATTACCGTTGTATCCCCGTATTAATTCCCGCAGAAACTTACTTAAATCATTAACAGAAGTTATTAAACCACCATCCGGATAAGTTATCATTTCATAATGGGGAAGCGGAGTATTTTTATCTTCGTACAGCCTTGAGAAATCAGAAAATTCAATATCCTTAAACTTCCAGCCTGAAATCTTCATTTTTAAAGGCTCAAAAATATACTTTTTGGTAAAATCCGGAAATGAAACTCCTGTTGACTGTTCCACTATATAAGCTGCTAAAGCCGTACCGACATTAGAATAATCATACGTAGTTCCCGGTTTGTATGTAGAAAAACTATTCTTGTTCCATTGCCCTTTTTCAGATAGAATATTTTCTAAAAATGAATTCAGTGAAATTATTGAATCTGAAGGATTAAAAAACTGCTCATCTTCAAAATTCAATTTCAAATTTTTAATATCCTGATCAGGTTTGAGATAGTAATTTTTACTTAAATAAAAATCATTGTCAGTAATAGATGAAGTATGCGTTGCCAGCTGGCGAATAGTTATATTTTCATTTGGAAATTTCGGGTTAAAGACCTTGAATGGCAGATATTTATTGATTGGCTCGTCTAGGTTTAATTTTCCGAGTTCCTGAGCTTTCAATAAAGCAATACCTACTATTGTTTTGGAAACCGATGCAACATTTTGAATGGTATAAACCGTATATTTTTTATTTATTGAAGCATCTGCAAAACCGAATCCCTGCTGGTACAATATATCTTCTTGATCTACAATAGAAACTGCAAAACCATTAAAAATACTGTCACCGTAAACCTTGGCTATTTCACTTGTTAATAATCCTCTGTTGATATCACTATTACGCGATACCGAACATGCCACTAATAAAACTGTAAATAAGAATAGTGAAATAACAGTTTTTACGATTTTTAAATAACTATAATTTATTTTAGCCATTAGTTGAAAGAATTTCATCAGCTAACTTACGAATAATAGATTGTGGACAGAACAACAGATGATAAAATAAAAAGATTTTTTTTTAAACTTCAATATCTTAATCAATTGTAAATTTTTATAAAGACTAATTGTTTACCGAGGATTTTAGCGCAAACGAAAACGTACTGCCAACACCCAATTCACTCTCCAGTTCAATGATTCCGCCTTGGGCTTCTATAAATTCTTTACAGATTGCCAAACCTAGCCCGGTTCCCTCCTTCTGTGTACCCGGAACCCTGAAATAACGGTCGAATATTTTTTTCTGGTATTTTTCCGAAATCCCTGTGCCATTGTCTTTTACAAGAAATTTCACTGTTCCGTTTTCCTGACTCAGGTTCAAGGAAACAACGGAATCCTCAAACGAATATCTAATGGCATTGGAAACGAGATTGATGAGTACCCACGTTGTTTTTTCAATATCTGCTTTAATATCCGGAAGGTTATCTTCGACGGATACTTCAACTTTTATATTTTTCTGTTCTGCAAGATTTCGAGTTGCGTCAATCGCCAGATTCACTATTTCAAAGGGATTTGTTGTAGTGACATTTAATTTTATATTACCACTTTCTACCTGCGTGATGTTCAAAAGTTCGGCAGTTATTTTTAGCAATCTGTCTGTATCATCAGTAATACTAGCCAGAAGTTGCTTCTGCTCTGTATTCAGGCTTCCAATATTTTCATTTTCCAATAACTGCAGGCTCATTTTCATAGATGAAATAGGGGTTTTAAACTCATGGGAAACCGTACCGATAAAGTTAGTCTTTGCAAGATCGAGCTCTTTAAACAGTGTAATGTTACGCAGCATAATTACGTGACCGATTAGGTGTGGCTGCTTTTCGCCTGTAGGAATAATATTGATGTCTATGATCTCTTTTTCAAAGTAACTCTCTTTATCATCAGCAAAAATCTTCAATAGCTTCTCATCGTATGTTTTTAACTCATGATTCGTCATATCCGTGATCAAATTTCTAATCAGGTCATTGCTTGCCGCAACATCATTAATATCCCTACCTATAATCTGTTCGTTTTTTAATCCCGCTATTTTCAAAGCCTCATTGTTAGCAAATAAAACGATATTGCATTCATCAACGCCGATAACAGGATCGTGCATATTGTTTATAAGTGTATCGATACGCTTTTTCCCTTTAATGATCTTATCCAGCTTGCTATCAGAGTACTCCTCGAGCTTTTTTGCCATTATGTTAAAAGACTCGGCGAGCTCACCAAATTCGTTATGATCTTCGAAATGTACCCGCTTCTGGTAATTTTGGTTGGCTATTTCTTTGATACTTTCTGTAAGTTCCCTTATTGGATTGGCAATGTTTCCGGGAAGGTTTATAAGTAAAATAAAAGCAATGACGAAGCACGAAGTACCAATAACAGAAACCCACAATACGGCATTGTCTGCAGTTGCATCTGCAATGCTGCTTTTACGCTCTATCGCTTGCATATTCAGCCGCATTAATTCTGTAATCTCCTGCCTGATAAGCGACGTTAGTAGGGAATCGGCAGGATTTCGTCTTAGATCACTGAAATGATCTGCTATTTTGGAAGTTACCTGTTGTTCTCCGGTTTCGGTAACGTTTGTTTTCTGCTTTTCAAGTTGTTTTTCAAAATTATTGACAGCATGGGCATCAGTAGTCATTTTTTCGAGAGATAACAGCATATTTCTTGCATACTCCAACGTGTTGTAGTTCGCTACAAGAATATTACCGGTATCACGTTTAAGGGCGTTAATATACATCACAGATACCGCTGCAAGTAAAATAATAAGTGCAAACAATAAGCCTACACCCGATATAAGTTTCGCTTTAATTTTCATTCTTTATTTTTGAAATTGTACAGAAATTGTTTAGCCAAGGATTACCAGATCTACCTTTTCGGAAGACAGGCGTTTAACCAAACCATTAAAAATATCCGCGGCCGTCAGTATCTTCCAGATCGTTATCCGGGGTTTGCCGATACAGACGGTAGTTATTTTTTTTTCTTCTACCTGCTTTAATATCTCTCTCACAACAGTATTGTTTTGAACCTTTATAATTTCAGCACCTAATTCTGTAGCTAATTTATAATTATTTATCAGATGTCTCTGAATGTTTAAAGCTATTTTATCGGCATTTTCACCAGGGGTCTGCACATACAGCACGTACCATTTACTATGGTAGTACCCTGCCAAACGCGCTGTTTTTTTAATGACCGTTTTTGCAGATTTTTCGTTGCTGCTTATACATGCAAGAAAACGCTCGTGTTTTAATGTATTGGATTTAATAACTTCGGTTTCTACCTTTCTGTTTACTTGAGAAGCTACTTCTTTCAATGCCAGTTCGCGCAACTGGAGAATATGATCGCTTTGAAAAAAATTGGTTAGAGCTGCTGCTATTTTTTCTGCCTGATAAATTTTACCTTCTTTTAACCTTGCTATCAGTTCATCTGCTGTAAGATCTATATTAACTACTTCATCTGCCTGATCTACCACACTGTCCGGAATTCTTTCGGTCACTGTAATCCCTGTAATGTTTTTGATTTCATCATTCAGGCTTTCAATATGCTGAATATTTACCGCCGAAATAACATTGATGCCTGCATCGAGAATCTGCCAGACATCCTGCCAGCGCTTTTCGTTTTTACTGCCCTCAATATTGGTATGTGCCAGCTCATCTACAATAACCACCTCAGGACGCAGGCTGATTACTGCCTGTATATCCATCTCTTCCAATTCTTTTCCTTTATAAAAAAGTTTCTTTCTTGGTACTACAGGTAAACCTTCTAACAAGGCGTGCGTTTCGGTACGGTTGTGGGTTTCAATAAAACCTATTTTAACATCAATACCACTGCGCAACAAGGTATGTGCTTCCTGTAACATGCGGTAGGTTTTGCCTACACCGGCGCTCATACCGATGTACAGTTTAAATTTTCCCCTCCTTGATTTTTTAATGAGGGAGAGGAAATATTCTGCTGTTCTTCTTTCTTGGTCCATTGTTCTTAGTTTACAATTGATCATAGCTAACAAATACTTTTTACCTAACGATCAATCAAAGGTTCTAAACTACAAACAGTTAAAAACTGATCGCTAATGCGGTAGTAGCCGAGAAACTATTTGATGTAAAAGACTGATTTCGTTTTATAAAAACATCATCTTTACTATTCAGGTTTTTTATTTCCGTACGCCATACCAAATTGGGAAGAATGGCATAGTCTGTATTTAATGAACAACCAAATGTTTTAAATCCGTTTGGTGTTCCGGTTGCAATAATCACCCCTGCTTTATCCTGATAATACTCTCCTCTTAATGTTAAACTGAATTTATTGGTAACATTATATTTTGCGATTAAAACAGGTGTGTACCAGGTATTGTGATTACTGCTGCCTTTTTCTTTTTGTTCAGCTCCTATATCAAATCCGGCTGTGATACCAAATTTTTCACTGACCTGATAAATAGCATAAAAATTATGGAAATAGCGCATTTGACGGATGCTGTCGGCTTTATCATTTCCTATGAATGAGCTGCTGTTGATTGTAAATTTTGCATTGGGTTTATAAGTAAGCTGATGCCCAAAAGCAGGTGTACTATTGCCGTCTACACGCTGTATGCGCTGCCATCCGTTCAATATCAATCCACCAACAAACCATTTACCGCTAAGTGATGTATAGGATATTTTTGCTCCTGTTTCAAAATAGGGAGAATTATCGGCAAACATGCTTCGGGTAAGTGTCCAGTTATCTTTTCCTACGGCACTTTCAAAACCAAGATGTGAAGAGAAAATACCTGCATCGACCCACAGATCATGCTTTTTGGAAATTTTAACGCCTACATTACCTTCATAGATATTTTTTAATACATGAGGTTCTGCTGCGTAATTGGCGTTCATGTAAGAACCGACTGCGAAAGCTACATTGGCTCTTAGGTTTTTGGTACTGTAATTAGCTTTTATATATGCCAGATTTAAACTTACTTCGTTGTTTCTATTATGACTGTAGACAAATCCTGGACGTTTATTATCCAACGCATTATTATCATCATACTGATAATAGACTTCTGCATAACCGCTGATGGTTAAAGACTTTTTTTCTACTACTGCTGTATCTTGCTGTGCCCATAAACTTGGTGTACAGCCTAATAAAAAACCAGCTATAATTATTGTATGTTTCATTTTATTAACCTTATGTGTATTTATTGGTTATTTTAATTTGTCTAAAGCAATATTCAATTGCAATACATTTATTTTTTCCGGTCCGAATATGCCTGCTAATGGTTTTTCTGTATGTTCTGCGATCAACTGTTCTAGTTTTTGAACGTTAATATTTCTGATTTTTGCAATACGTTTTACCTGTACTTTCGCTGCCTGTACAGAAATATGCGGATCCAGCCCACTGCCGCTTGCCGTGACAATATCTACGGGGATTTCGGCTTTGGTAACCTCCGGATTATGTAGTAAAAAGCTATCGATACGAACTTGTATTTCTGCAAGATATTCTTCATTAGACGGGCCTTTGTTGCTACCACCAGAACCGGCAGCATTGTAGCCAACCGCCGATGGACGCGACCAGAAATAGTTATCTTCTGTAAAGGACTGCCCGATATTGCTGTAATGTTTTTTTCCGTTGTGTTCTATAATATCTCCTTCTCCATTGTTAGGAGCAAACTGTGCTATACCCCAGACAGCCATGGGATAAATGGCCGCAAAGAATATAATGGTAACTGCTGTGAGCTTGATAGCAGGTAAAATATGTTTTTTCATTTTTTCTGATGTTTAAATAAATAATGACACTACTATGTCTATTAACTTGATGCCTATGAACGGAACGATGATACCACCCAAACCATAGATAAAAAGGTTTCTGCGAAGTAATGCTGATGCGCCTATTGGCTTGTAGGCAACCCCTTTCAATGCTAATGGTATAAGGAACGGGATAACAACAGCATTGAAAATGACCGCTGATAAAATGGCACTTTGAGGACTGGAAAGGTTCATAATATTCAGGCTTTGTAATGCCGGAATGGCTGTAATAAACAATGCCGGAATAATGGCAAAATATTTAGCTATGTCATTTGCAATACTGAATGTGGTTAATGTTCCGCGGGTCATTAACAGCTGTTTACCAATTTCTACAACTTCAATTAATTTGGTAGGGTCATTGTCCAGATCCACCATATTTCCGGCTTCTTTTGCAGCCTGGGTTCCGCTGTTCATTGCTACGCCCACATCTGCCTGAGCCAGTGCAGGTGCATCATTGGTCCCGTCTCCCATCATGGCTACCAATCTTCCCTCTGCCTGCTCTTTCTTTATATAATTCATTTTATCTTCAGGCTTGGCTTCGGCAATAAAATCATCTACTCCTGCTTTTTCTGCGATGAATTTGGCTGTTAAAGGATTATCACCAGTTACCATTACCGTTTTAATACCCATTTTGCGCAAACGTTCAAAACGCTCCTGAATACCGGGTTTGATGATATCCTGCAATTCAATTACACCCAATGCTTTTTCATTTTCTGAGACTACTAAAGGAGTTCCGCCATTGCTGGATATTTCTCTTACTTTATCTTCAATTTCCTGAGGAAAAAGATTACCTGCTTTTTCTACGATGTTCTTAATGGCGTCGGTTGCTCCTTTGCGGATTCGGGTTTCTTTAAAATCAATTCCGGAGCTTCTGGTTTCTGCTGAAAATTGTATGAAGCGTGGCTGATCTACCTGATAGCTTAAAGGATTTACACCTGCTAATTCAATAATAGATTTTCCTTCGGGTGTATCATCACTCATAGAACTTAATACTGCTGCACGTATCATTTGTTTATCATCAATGGCATTTGCCGGATAAAAATGGGTTGCTTTTCTGTTACCTATGGTAATGGTTCCCGTTTTGTCTAACAGTAACACATCAATATCGCCGGCCGTTTCTACGGCTTTACCACTTTTGGTAATGACATTGGCACGTAGAGCCCTGTCCATACCAGCGATACCGATTGCTGAAAGCAATCCCCCGATTGTTGTTGGAATTAAACACACAAACAAAGCAATAAAGGAGGCAATCGTTATAGGTGCATTGGCATAATCTGCAAAAGGTTTTAAGGTTACCGTTACAATTATAAATACCAAAGTAAAGCCTGCCAACAGAATCGTCAATGCAATTTCGTTAGGTGTTTTTTGCCGGGATGCGCCTTCTACCAAAGCAATCATCTTATCTAAAAAGCTTTCTCCTGGTTCAGTGGTTACCTTTACTTTTATTTTGTCTGATAAAACTTTCGTACCTCCCGTTACAGAACTTTTATCACCGCCCGATTCCCTGATTACAGGCGCAGATTCTCCGGTAATGGCACTTTCATCAATCGTTGCCAAACCTTCGATAATTTCGCCATCGGTGGCAATAACATCTCCTGCTTCGCAAACAAATACATCTCCTTTTTTGAGTTGGGATGAAGATATGGTTACTCCGTTTTCTAACCTTGCCGGTGTTTCTTCCCGTGTTTTTCTTAAACTGTCTGCCTGTGCTTTACCTCTTGCTTCGGCAATAGCTTCGGCAAAATTGGCAAAAAGCAAGGTGAGCAAGAGTATTAAAAATACGGTAAAGTTGTAACCGAAACCTCCCTGACCGCTTGCACCTGTCAATGTCCATAAAGATACGATCAGCATTACTGCGGTTCCTATCTCCACCGTAAACATTACGGGGTTTCGGAACATTAATTTAGGGTTGAGTTTCACGAAAGACTGCTTAAACGCTTCATTGAGCAAATCTTTTTGAAACAATGATTTATTATCTGATTTCATTGTATAATTTGTTTAAATAATACTTATTATTTCATTGAAAAGTATTCGGCAATGGGACCTAATGTCAATGCCGGAAAGAATGACAGTGCTGCTATGATGACTATTACAGCAAAAACCATCAACCCAAATGTTGGTGTGTCTGTTTTTAGTGTACCGTTACCTTCAGGTATGTATTTTTTATTTGCCAATAATCCTGCAATGGCAATTGGTCCTATGATGGGTAAAAATCTTCCCAAGATAAGTACAAACCCGGTTGTAATGTTCCACCACAGGTTGTTATCTCCCAAACCTTCAAAACCGCTACCATTGTTGGCTGCTGAAGATGTATATTCGTACAATATCTCACTGAAACCATGAAACCCCGGATTATTCAACGTTGCGGCTCCCTGTGCAGGATATGCGGTAGCTAATGCCGTACCTACCAATATCAGGAAAGGGTGCAGCAAGGCGATAATCATTGCGATTTTCATTTCTCTTGCTTCTATTTTTTTTCCCATAAATTCGGGGGTTCTTCCTACCATCAGCCCACTGATAAAAACAGCCAGAATAATGAAGATGAAAAAGTTGAGCAATCCTACCCCACAACCGCCATAAAAGGCGTTAACCATCATTGCCAGTAATTGATTCATTCCCGATAAAGGCATCGTACTGTCGTGCATTGCATTAACCGACCCTGTGGAAATAACGGTGGTTACAATACTCCAAAATCCTGTAGCTGCGGCACCAAACCTCATTTCCTTTCCTTCTGTTGCCCCTAACGAATTATCTATTCCCATTGCAGTAATGGCCGGATTACCGTTCATTTCCATATTGATGTTGGGAATGGCCAGCAATAAAAAACCTGCGGTCATTACACCAAAGATCATCCAGGAAAACTTTTTACGTCTTATAAAGTAACCAAAGGCAAAGATCATTGCCAACGGAATGATCAGCTGGGCAGACATCTCAACCATATTGGTTAAGTAATTTGGATTTTCAAACGGATGTGCAGAATTGGTTCCAAAAAAACCACCGCCGTTAGTACCAACGTGCTTAATGGCTACAAATGCGGCAGCCGGACCGGTTGAGATATTTACCGGATCTCCCTGAAGAGAAGTAATCTGGTCTTTTCCTTCAAAGGTCATGGGCGTTCCATTGAAGACCAATAGTACGGCTACAACAAATGATACCGGAAGTAAAATTCTGGTACAGGATTTGATTAAGAAATCATAAAAATTACCCAATTTATCGGTTGTCTTTTCACGGAATGCCTTAAACAAAATTGTAGCAGCTGCCAATCCTGTTCCTGCACTTACAAACTGTAAGAACATCAGCCACATCTGCCCCAGATAACTCATACCTGTTTCACCTGAATAATGCTGCAGGTTACAGTTTACTACAAAAGATATGGTGGTATTGAAAGCCAGATCAGGACTCATGTTTGGGTTTTTATCCGGATTTAGCGGTAACCACTGCTGTGTCATTAAAACAATCATTCCCAAAAAAAACCAGACAAGATTAATGGTGAGCATTGCTGCCATGTGTTCTTTCCAGTTCATTTCTTTTGTGGGATTAATACCGCTTATTTTGTAAAATCCTTTTTCTATAGGATTAAAAAAGGGGTCGAGGAATGTTTTTTCCCCTCCGAAAACTTTTGCAATGTATATACCGAACGGCAGTGCTAGAACAAGCGTTGCTAAAAACATTACAATTATTCCTAAAATTTCTGTATTCATTTTTTATTGATTAAAAATTAGTTGAAATAGACATACGATCAATTTGAACAATCCTACTATGATTAAAAAAATAACGATTACTAGCGCTACATCCTTTACTTCAGTTAAAACACTTCTTTGTTTTAAAATTGTTTTTCTTTTTAAATTATTCATGATCATATCACTTAGTCTAAAATTTTTCGGGTTTCAGCAAAACGTAAACGATGTAGGTGAAAACGCCTGCTGCCAGGAAGAAGAGTGCTATCATAATTATTGTACTTTAATAAGTTGTGGTTGATACTGCTGTGTGTAAACCGCTTTGAACGGAAGCGGTATCTTTTTATAAATAAAATTCCATTGTTCGGTAGTAGCTCTTTTTTGAATTCCTTTAAAGGAACGTATAAACAGATTTTCTACAATGTATCTTATATACTGGTCACCGTTCCTATAAACCCAGTAAACAAAACCTATACGCTGGCTTACCGTCTTAACCCTGCCCTGAACAATCAACTGCTTTAAGTTATTAACTACTGCCTGCAGAACCCCGGGAAAATTTCCGTATTTAGAAAGACTTCTTATCTCAACTTTAATTTCTGAAAAACGACATCCCAGATAAGCGGAAGCCCTTAATGGTGTGATTTGATACATGACTTATATTTTTTTAAAGAAATCGACTGATTTATAAAAGATTGCGAAGCAGGTACAACCTGCAATTATTAGAATGAGTGTCAACATTTTTTTACTGTTTAGTTATTAGGATTAAATTTAAAATCAGATCGCAGAACTATAAATCTGTTTAAGATAAACAGCCTGAAGGCTTTGTGGTAGTATATTAATCAACCGTTTACGATGGGAAAGTGTGCACGAAGCAAGGACAGCATCCAATGAAAAAACAAATACATCGGTAACGGCAGTTTTAAGCACGGCATCTCCTTTTATATAAATGTTCCCTATAAGTTTCATGCACTTATCCGTCATTAATTCGTTGTGCTGTTCTATCATTTTTCCCGTATAGCGTGTAACGGATCTAACTACTGCAAAGGGATTTCTGCCATTGGCTGTTCTTGTTATTTCAGGTTCGAGTTCAGGTAAGACAGTAGCTATCTCGACAATTAATTTAGTTTGATTCATTTTGACTGTAATTTGTTTTACTGCTCAATACCAACCAGATGCCAAATTCAGAAAACAAACAACAAAACACTAACTATCAACAACTTATATATGCGATTAAGAAAAAACGAATAAAAAAAACCTATCAAAATGATAGGCTTTTTCTCAAAACGATACGGTAAGTTAATTACAGGCCGTATTCTTCGATTTTACGGTAGAGCGTGGCAGTACCTATTTCGAGCAGTCTTGCTGCTTCGGCCTTGTTGCCACCGGTATGGTTAAGAACCTTTTGAATATGCAATTTTTCGACACTCTGCATTGAAAATGCCGAAAGCTGTCTGCCAGGTGAAGCATTTGCTCTCACTTGAATTTCCACGGGTAAATCATCAATAGACAATTCATTTCCATTGGCAAGGATCACGGATCTTTCAATCACATTTTTCAATTCCCGAATATTTCCATTCCATTGATGTTTTTGCAACGCTGTAATAAAATCAGCATTGATTGCTGTTATTTTTTTATTCATTTTCAATGCAAAAATACTGGTAAAATGCTGTGCTAAAATATCGAGATCAGACACTCTTTCACGCAGTGCCGGTAATTGTATCTGAAACACAGAAATACGGTAGAATAAATCTTCACGAAAATGTCCGTGCTCAATCTCCTGCTTTAAATCACGATTGGTAGCTGCTATAATACGTACGTTTACTTTGGTAGGTTTTGTTTCGCCTACCTTTATAAACTCGCCCGATTCAATCACCCGCAGTAATTTTGCCTGTAAATCTAAAGCCATTTCACCCAATTCGTCTAAAAATATCGTTCCATTATGAGCTTCTTCAAACAAACCTTTCTGATCTTTTGCCGCACCGGTAAAGGCACCTGCTTTATGACCAAACATTTCACTCTCCAATAAATCTTTGCTGAATGCAGAGCAATTAATGGCAACAAAATTGTCTTTACTGCGGTTACTCTCATGATGTATGGCTTGTGCAAACACTTCTTTGCCAGTACCTGTTTCGCCGGTTAAAAGAATAGTAGTGTCCGTTTTTGCTACTTTTCTAGCCAGTTCAATGGCTTGCAGAATTGGTTTGGACTTCCCGATAATTTTATCAAAAGAATGCTTGTCGTCCAGCTGCTTTTCCAACTTTATTACTCTACTATTAAGCGCAGCTTTTTCGATAGCCCGATAAAGCAACGGGATGATCCTGTTATTGTCGTCGCCTTTTGTAATATAGTCAAACGCCCCATTTTTTATTGCCTGAACACCGTCTGGAATATTGCCATAAGCAGTGAGCAGAATAATTTCTGTGGCGGGATATTTTTCTTTAATGATTTTTGAAAGTTCCACACCGCTGCCATCGGGAAGCTTCACATCGCAAAGCACGACATCTACGAGTTGTCGGGATAATTTCTGCAATCCCGTTTTACAGTCTGCAGCCTGTATTACGTCAAACCCTTCCAGAGTAATGATTCTTGCAAGCAGTGTGCGAAGTTTCTCTTCGTCGTCTATTATCAGTACTTTTTTCAAAACTTACCTTTTTTTAAGATCTATCAGCAATTTTACGCTTTAAATCAAACACTTTTACCGGTTGGTAAACTAACGGAATATGTTCAATCAACACATCGTTTCTGTCCAGACCAAATGCCTGTTCGTCTTTTTGGGCGAACTGTTTAAGAAAGAAATACGATTTTAAGATAATGCTTTCTTTAATTGCAAATTCGTTATCTACCGAAAGGTACGCCTGTAAAACGATAAATTTAAAATCGATGGAAGGATTGTATTTTGTACTTCCATTGTTACGCAGGTGCAGATTAAGTTCTTTGTTGGCTATTAAATCGTCAATCACTTTTTCGAAATACAGTTCGGTTTTCGGTTGTATGCGGAAACCTATGTTTAATACAATTTTAATAACCTTATCGTCTACCAGTTCAGACACTTCATAATTTAAGGTATAAGGATTGTTTGTTCTGTTGATATGGAAAAACCAGTAAACATCGGCTCTTTTAGGTTTTTTATCGAATATAGATTGGATAATTCTGGCTTCGATCTGATCCCTTCGATCTGCTTTTGTAAGGTAAATTAAATGCGTTGTAAATTTGGGGATGCTTTCATCATTACTCAACTCTGCAATGGTATGGGCGTATTTGCCCAGATCTTCGAATTTGGTGTAACTACTGTTTATTTTTCTAGCAAAATAACTTACATACATTACAAAAAAGAATATACCACCTGCAATCACGGTTATATAACCACCTTCTTGGAATTTAACCACATTGGCAACGAAGAACGACAATTCGATAAGAAGAAATACAGCCAAAAACAGAAGTACCAGGAACTTGTTCCATTTAAGCTTGAACAACAAGAAGTAAGACAGCAGAACAGTAGTAGTAATCATTGCCAAGGTAATGGCAAGACCATATGCAGCTTCCATATGTGATGAATCCTGAAAATAAAGAATTACCAAAACACAACCTATCCATAATAAATTATTTACACTGGGTATATAAATCTGTCCTTTGGTATCAGAAGGCTGCTTAACCCCTACCCTTTGCCAAAAATTAAGGTTTATAGCTTCGTTTATCAGTGTAAACGAACCGCTTATCAATGCTTGTGAAGCAACTATAGCCGCCAGCGTCGCAATTACTATTCCTGGTAACAAAAACCACTGTGGCATCATTTCGAAAAAAGGATTGCGCCCTTCTAAGTAAACTCCTCCATGATTGAGCAGCCACGATGCCTGTCCCAGGTAATTTACAATAAGACACAGTTTTACAAATGCCCATGTAATGCGGATATTATCTTTACCACAATGTCCCAGATCAGAGTACAATGCTTCAGCACCTGTAGTACACAAGAATACCGCACCTAAAAGCCAGAATCCCTGAGGATACGCGGTAAGAAGTTCATACGCATAATACGGATTCAATGCACGAATTACAGATGGAGACTGAACCACTTGGAAAAGTCCAAGTGCCAGCAGCACGGAAAACCAGATCATCATAACCGGACCGAATGCCTTACCCATTTTGTGCGACCCGAAGCGCTGAAGAAAAAATACAAGCGATACTACAGCAATAACAACAGGTACCACAGGAATATGTTTTAGACCGTTTATTTTTTCAAGCCCTTCAATAGCCGAAGTTACAGATACAGCGGGTGTAATCATTCCGTCTGCAAGCAAAGCAGCAGCACCTATCATTGTAGGTATAACTAATTTTTTACCGTACCGCCTTACAAGCGAATATAAAGAAAATATACCGCCCTCTCCCTGATTATCGGCTTTAAGGGTAAGCCATACATATTTTACGGTAGTCTGTAAAACCAATGTCCAAAACACACATGAAACCCCGCCTAACACAAGCATTTCAGTAATTTCTCTTTTGCCGATAATGGCCTTAAAAGTATAGAGGGGACTTGTACCAATGTCGCCGTAGATAATTCCGAGTGCAACAAGCAATGTTGCGAAAGTAACGGTGTTGTGGTGACCCGAAGATGTAGATGAATTTTGCTGCATTTGATGCTTGTTATAAATGATATACAAATTTGTACCATCACACATCAAGAAAACATAAAATCTAACTTAATCGGTATAAAGAAAATATAAAGAAAATCTTTACAATATGATTAGATCATATTACATACCCGGAATTTTTATTTACTGAAACCGATAACCAACCCCATTTTCTGTGATAATATGTTCGGGCTGGTTTGGGTTATCTTCAATTTTTTTTCTTAACGTTCCTACAAAAACACGCAAATACTGGGTTTCTGCTTGACTGCCCACTCCCCAAATTTCCTTAAGTATGAATTGGTGGGTTAAAACACTTCCTTCATGTCTGGCAAAAAGTGCCAGTAAATTATACTCTGTAGAAGTAAGCTTTACTATTTCTGCGTTTTTCTTCACAGTACGTGCGGTTAGATCCACTTCCAAATCTCCTAAAACAATCAGGCAAGTATTGTTCTCTGCGTCCTGACTCCTGCGTATAGCTGAACGTATCCTCGCAAGTAGTTCCGCAGTTCGGAAAGGTTTGGTAAGATAATCAGTTGCACCATTGTCCAGCGCTTTTACAATATCATTTTCACTATTTTGAACAGACAGGATAATAATGGACTTGCGATACCATTGTCTCAACTCTTTAAGAACTTCATGTCCGCTTTGATCCGGCAGACCCAGATCCAGTAGAATAAGTTCAGGAGTATTACCGGCAGCTAGCAGAATGCCCTGCTTTCCTGTTTCAGCATGAATGGTTTTATAGTCGTTACTTTTGAGTGTTATATCTAAGAGCTTTCTGATTTGAGGCTCGTCATCAATAATTAAAATTTCGTTTTTATTCATTTTTTAAATTATTAACATAGGTTGTTTCAGCAGGTATTATTATTGTAAATTCAGCACCGCCTGTGATAATGTTTTTTAAAGTTACCGTACCATTCTGCGCCTCGGTAAAACCTTTAACAATGGAAAGTCCAAGACCGCTTCCTCCAGTCTTTGAATTAGGTAACCTGTAAAATTTATCAAAAACATGGGGAATTTCGTTTTCGGGAAATCCTTTCCCACTATCAGACATAGTAATAAAACAGTTACCTAACACATGTGAGGTCTTTATCTTTATCACAGAATTTTCCGGCGTATAAAAAATGGCATTGTGAACAAGATTCAACATAATCTGTTCGGTAAAACCGATATCTATTTTAAACAAAGGAAGCCCTAGATCAGGTTCAAAGTAAATTTTACGATGGCTGGAAGGATCTGCTTTACGGATAATGTCACGAATAAGTTCCTCTATATCACACCAATCTAATTTAGCTTTAAGGATACCGTTTTCTAACCTGCTCATGTTTAAAATATTTTCTACCTGCCTATTTAATCTTATGCTAGCAATATCAATATCATTAAGTAAATCCAACTGTTGTTCTTTATCAATTTTTTCATTATTCTCTTTCAATGTGTCAATTGTTCCAAGTATTGTCGATATTGGAGTACGCAGTTCATGAGACAAAGAATTAAGCAGAGTGTTATAAAGTGTTATTGTTTTCTCTTTCTCTTCCTTATCGCGTAGTTTTTTTTCTGTTTGCCTTATTTTATATGTTAAAACGGCATTTAGTAAAGCAACAAAAAAGTAAGAAAGAAACATCAATAAGTCTTCTGCATTGCTTATATCAAGGGTAAATATAGGAGGAATAAAGCAATAATTCCAGATGAAAGCACTTAAGACTGCCGAAAGTAAGACGGGAAAAATATCGTACAGCATTGCAATCACCGATACTGTAAGCAGAAGTATAAGAGCTACGATTCTGTAGTTAAGCTCATCCTTCACAATAAAGCTTAAAGCAGAAACGCTGAGTACTATAAATGTACTTATTACAAACTGTAAAATAAGTTTCTTTTGTAGTATTTGCATTGCTCAATTTTTATATGTTAAAGGTAATTGTAAATTACAATAAAATATTTCTCAATATCTTTATAATGTAAAACTTATTATTCGTGGATAAAATTAATAATAATGAAACAATCCCATAATTAATAATTATGTAGTAAAATTAATGTAACTACCTTTAATTTTTTTATTTTTATAATATACATTGTATAAATAATCCAACTAGAAAAATCTAAATTTATTTTTCAACCAATGGAACTAAATGAAATTGCAGAATTTAAAACTTCGCCCGAACTTGTAGCAAAATTACAAGAACACAGTATTGAGAAGCATTTTAAAGCAGGCACCACCATACTTAACGAAAGTGCACATATAGGATCTATCCCCATAGTGATTAAAGGTTCCATGAAAGTACTTCGTACCGAAGAAGACGGCAGGGAAATTCTACTCTATTACATTAAAACCGGTGAAAGCTGTATTATGTCATTTCTTGGAGGGTTACATAATGAAACCAGCAAAGTAAAAGCAGAAGTTGAAGAAGATGCTGAAATATTGTTTTTACCCATTGACAAAGTATCTCTGTTCATAAAAGAATATCCACAATGGTTAGACTATATCTTCCGCTTGTATCATAAACGTTTTGAGGAGCTGTTGGAAATTGTGAATGCCATTGCATTTAAAAAAGTGGATGAGCGGCTATTAAACCTTTTAAATAAGAAATCCGAACTTTTAAAATCTGAAACCATTTTGATTACTCATGAACAGTTAGCAAACGAATTGGGTACTGCACGGGTAGTAGTTTCGCGCTTACTGAAACAGTTGGAAGAGGAAAAAAGAGTAAAGCTGGGGCGTAACAAAATAATCCTTGTGTAACCAAAGTAGCACATTGTATTTTTTTAATGATCTACTTTTGACAAAACAATTTAAAATATGAACAAAGATCTAATTTTACGCGAAAATTTAGCATTAGAACGTACCATACTTGCAAACCAGTCAACCTTTCTGGCATTTTTGCGTACTTCGATGTATTTTCTGGTAGCAGGTATCAGCATAAATAACCTTACTACTATAAAATACGGAGTTGTAATAGAAACTGTATTTGTAACTGTTGCAGCAATCTTATTAATTATAGGAATTTACAATTACTTCAAACAGAAGAAAAGTATTTCAAAAAGCCGGAAGCATATAGGAGATTATAAATTAGAGTACCTCGGCGAATAATTCCCGTTATGTAACAAAAGTAACTGTACAGCTGAAAACGGCAACATAAATTTGTTGAAAAATATTTAAAACATGAATATAGAACAAATTTATACGGGCTGTCTGGCACAAGGTGCCTACTACATAACTTCTAATGGCGAAGCAGCGATCATTGACCCGCTGCGTGACACTAGACCATATACCGACCGCTTGGAAAAAGACGGTGTAAAACTTAAATATATTTTTGAAACACATTTTCATGCAGACTTTGTCAGCGGACATTTGGATCTAAGCAAAAAAACAAATGCAGCTATTGTTTACGGACCTACTGCAGATCCGGGATTTGAAGCTGTGATAGCAGAAGACCATCAGGTTTTTGAAATAGGAAACATCAAAATAAAGGTTTTGCATACTCCCGGTCACACAATGGAAAGTTCTTGCTTTTTACTTGTTGACGAAAATGGTAAAGAAGTTGCTCTTTTTAGTGGCGACACGTTGTTTTTAGGAGATGTTGGCAGACCAGATCTTGCACAAAAAGCAGCCAACAGAACTCAGGAAGAATTAGCCGGCATGCTTTATGAAAGCCTTTATAACAAAATTATAACGTTACCCGATGGCATCATCGTGTATCCTGCTCATGGTGCGGGTTCTGCATGTGGAAAAAACATGATGAAAGAAACAGCTGACACGCTTGGCAATCAGAAAAAGACCAACTATGCCCTAAACCAACCAAACAAAGAAGCTTTTATTAAAGAAGTTACCAAAGGATTATTACCCCCACCACCCTACTTTGGAATGAATGTATCGATGAACAAAAAAGGATATCACAGTTTTGATGAAATTCTTAAAACAGGTTTAAAGCCTTTAAACATAAGCGAATTTAAAGAAGTAGTGCAGCAAACAGGTGCGTTAATCTTAGATACGCGCGACAATACCGATTTTGCCAAAGGATTTATCCCACAAGCAATCAACATTGGTTTAAATGGAGATTTTGCTCCATGGGTGGGTGCTCTGATAGCAGATGTGCAACAACCAATTTTATTGCTTACCGATATTGATAAGCAGGAAGAAACGGTCAAACGTCTCAGCCGAGTAGGTTTTGATCATGTATTGGGATATTTGTCTGGCGGTTTTGAAACATGGGAACGTTCAGGAGAACAATCAGATACGATACATCGTATTACTGCCGATCAGTTTTCCAAGGAATTTAAAATTGGTAGAACTACTGTTATAGATGTCCGTAAAGAAAGTGAATATGCTGCCGAGCATATTGCAGAATCATACAGTAAACCTTTAGCATACATAAACGATTGGATTGGTACAATAAACCCAAAAGAACATTTTTACCTGCATTGTACCGGCGGATACCGAAGCATGACTGCAGCAAGCATTTTAAAAGCACGAGGATTTGATAATTTTACAGAAATTTCAGGCGGTTTTAATGCTATCTTAAAAACAGGTGTTCCCAGAACCAATTTTGTGTGTCAAAGTAAAACAAGTATTTAACAAGTTAAAATAATAAATATGATAGAATTCATAAAACATCCATGGCCTTGGTATGTTGCAGGTCCCTTAATCGGTTTAACCGTTCCGCTGCTACTTATTCTGGGTAACAAATCTTTCGGAATAAGTTCTTCACTACGCCATATTTGTGCTGCCTGCCTGCCTGCAAATATTCCGTTCTTTAAATATGATTGGAAAAAAGAAATATGGAATTTATTTTTTGTGACCGGGATTTTCTTGGGAGGAGTTGTCGCAATTCATTTCATTCCAAATCCAGATCCAATGGTAATCAACCCTAACTTAGCTAAAGAACTGGTTAGCTACGGAATTACTAATTACAGTAATCTAGTTCCGATAGATATTATGAACTGGGAAACCTTGTTTACTTTGAAAGGTTTTATGCTGATGGTTATCGGAGGCTTTTTTGTTGGTTTTGGAACACGATATGCCGGCGGTTGTACCAGCGGGCACGCCATTATGGGACTCTCTAACCTGCAATGGCCGTCACTGGTGGCAACTATCAGCTTTATGGTTGGCGGTTTTATAATGGCGAACTTAATTTTACCGATTATTCTTTCACTTTAAATAATATGATCATGCTTCAAAATAAAGATGTCGAATCACAGAAAATAAATTCAACTGCACAATGCATTAATGATAGTAGTCTGCAATACAAACCTTATAACAATTTAAAATACTTGATTGTAGGTACATTATTCGGAATCGTGTTTGTAAAAGCCGAAGTAATAAGCTGGTTCCGTATTCAGGAAATGTTCCGATTACAATCGTTCCATATGTACGGAGTAATTGGAAGTGCGGTTATAGTAGGAATGATTTCTGTTTTTCTAATTAAGAAATTCAATATAAAAACTATTCATGGGGAAAAAATAGTTTTCAATTCAAAGAAATTCAATAAAGGTCAGATATACGGCGGATTGATTTTCGGTTTAGGCTGGGCACTTACCGGAGCATGCCCGGGGCCGTTGTTTGCGCAAATCGGTACGGGTGCTACCGTTATTGCAATCACTTTATTAAGTGCGATTGCTGGTACATGGTTCTATGGTTTTTTGAAGGATAAACTTCCGCACTAGAAATTCCTTTAAATAAAATTAATAAAGCAACTATCATTAAATTTGAAATAACAGGTAACCCAATAAAGAACCGCCTAAAACAATAAAGACACTATTTAATTTCTTGAATCCAAATACAGCTGCAATGCTTGATACACTAATAGCAATAGTCTTCCAATCAGTTATAGTTTCTTTAGCCATATCAAAACAAACAGCGGCAATGATGGCGACAGATGCGACATTTACTGCATCTAAAAATGTAGAAAACAGTTTTGAGTCTCGCAGCTTCTTTACTATAGGATTTAGCAATGCCACAAAAGCAAAGGATGGTAAAAAAATTGCTATTGTAGAAACAACGGCACCTGACCAGCCATTTATTTGATAGCCAATAAATGTAACCGAAGAAAAAACGGGTCCGGGTGTAAATTGTCCGACAGCGATGGAATCAATCAATTGCTGTCGCGATAAAAGCCCTGTGGCAACTAATTCGGTATCGAGAAAAGCAAACAGTACATAACCGCTTCCATAAAGTATTGCACCAATTTTCAGAAATATCCAAAACAAGTTGGCGCTGGTTGCAGAAATAATGGTTGTGTTAGTAATTTGTAGTAATGTTAATGGAAGAAAACTATTGAGGTTGTTTTCTTTTGAGTTTCTTAAATAAGCCAAAAACAATGCAATAAATCCTGCACCAAACATCAAAAAGATTTCGTTAACATTCAGTAATGAACCAACTAAAACCAATATTCCGATGATGACGAGTTCAGTTGACTTTAACGATTTTTTTGCCAATGGAAAGATGGCTCCCAAAATAATTGCGATGATGGCTGGTTTTATTCCATAAATAAAGGGTTGTACTTCCGGAAGCTGTCCGTATTGTTTATATAGAAAAGCAAAAATTCCTGTGATAAAGGCCGCTGGTAAAATGAAACAAAGACCTGCAACAATCAAACCTTTCCATCCTCCTTTTTCATAACCTATATGAATAGCCATTTCGGTACTGTTAGGTCCCGGAATTAAATTAGTTGCACCGATTAAGTCCAAAAAATGCTGTTGGGTCAGCCATTTTCTTCTAGTAACCACTTCTTCCTGCATCATTGCAATGTGTGCAGCTGGTCCACCAAAACCAATAAAACCCAACTTTAGAAAAAGCTTCATGATTTCCTTTAAACTTACTTCATCCTTCATCTAGATGTTGCTTTAATACAAAAATTTACTGCTAACGAGTTACAAAAATATTTCAATTAAATTATACTTTTTATAACTGTATTTTAAGGTATGATTAAATTATAATGCACCTATTTTCATAAACAGTAGAAATTTGTTCTTATTGTTTCATTACCTTTTTAATGTTGCATTGTTCGTTGATGTTACGTCGTGGTAGCCCTATTTCATGTTCCGGAGGGTACGGTTTGCGCTGATCTTTCATTATCTGTCGGTGGACGTTGTAAGCTTTGTCTGCATCACGCGAATAGCGCGGATCGGGGATGAAAGGCATTTTTGCCATTTTAAGTAAGGTTATGGTATGGAAATGATAATCGGCCTCTACCCTGCCCAATATAAATAACAACCACCGCCCTGAAGGGATACTGCTGCAGGCAATCAGGAAAATGGGCGGTATCTAAATAATTCCCTTCCACATCGATCCCACGTACCGAAGAACATAGCCCCTTTTTTGGTGGGTGCATGTTTACGGGAAATAAGGTATGCCAGCATTTTTACTTCTTTTTTGTGGTGGTTTTGTGAGCTCTTTAGTCCTGTAATATGGTCATGTTCCGATTCTCCTTCTTAAAATTCACCAAAAGTAAAAAGTTTTTTTCCTCAGTATCACTATTAACACCATCCAAATATTTACAAAGTATTATCGCTTCTTATCTCAAATAAGAATTTAATTTTAGAGTAGAGTTTTCTGAGTTTATTTTCCGAAGTTTTTTTATTATTCAAATCGGATAGCTTTTGATCTATCCGATTTTGTTTTAATATAGAACAAACAGTTATTGATTGTTGCAGTTTATTTTTTCCTTTTGTAATACAATTGTGTTAATCCTGTTTCAAATGTTTGGGCTTTAATTAATTCGAGTATTTGTTCAGGTCTTCCATCTTTAAAAAGCCTTGTACCATTACCTAACAACACTGGAATAATCGAAATTGTAAACTCGTCAATTAAATCATTCTTCACAAGCTCATTTACTACTTCAGCACCACCATCACAATATATGTTCTTTCCTTTTTCAGATTTCAATCGTTTAACCAAGTCTATAATACTTCCTGTATAAAAAATGGTTCTACCAACTTGAGGCTTTTTGGTCCTTGTTATAACATAAACATCTCGTTGTCCGTTGTCGTAATAAGAGGCACCGACTTCATTAAGCACATAATCATAGGTTTTTCTACCTATAATTATCGTATCAATTTTGGATGTAAATTCAGCATACCCATAATCTTCTCCTTCTTTTTCTACAATTTTTAGGAAGCTTAAGTCATCATTTGGCTTTGCAATATATCCATCTAAGCTCGTCGCAATAAAAAGTGATATTTTCCGCATCTTTTTAAATTTTAAGGTTTCCTCAAAATTAATTTATAAGTATCATTTACACTTTGTAAAAATGCGACAAACTATAATAGTGATGGTGAAAGCCCTGTATTTCTTTTAATTTCATTACTAAGATGTGAATGGTCATAATAACCACATTCAAAAGCAATATCTAATAAACTACTATTATTATTTGATTTTTTTATAATGTTCAAAGCATTTTGAAAGCGAATAATATTTGAATATTCCTTTGGTGATAATCCGATATGCTTTTTAAAATTTCTCTCCAGTTGTCTGGTGGTTGTGAAATTTCTTTTTGCTAATTCGCAAATGCTCATTTGTCCCTTATGGTAATGTACATCGTCAATTATTGATTGTAGTTGAATGTACATACTCTTTCTTCTGTCTGAAAAAAAATAGTCGAAATAATTGTAAGGGTCAATGAGGATTTTATTGACATTAAATGAATTTGATTTTTCAAATTCAATAGTTTCATTGATTAACTCATTTTGGGAGGTATAACTGTAGAAATTTGAAAAAGTTGCAGGTTTTAAACAAACACCCAACAAATGAGTATCATTGTTGATAAAACTGTCTTTGAAGGAATTCATTGCCCCCACAACATAGGTTTTTCCAAATTCCATAGCAACCGAGCCATTATCGGTGAAACAAGTATTTCCTAAATTAATTAAGATACCAACGCACCCATCTGGAAAAACTCTTTCTCGTTGTGTTTCTAGTTCGCTCCCTTTCAATTCCCAATAAAAATGAATAAAGGGTTCTAATTCCTTTTTTGGTTTTACTTTTATATATTCCATTAACTTATTAATGTATTCTTTAGTAAAAGTTTAGTTTTCAAATTTACAAAATAAATACGCTCGTAATTTTTAGTAAAAAAAAATGTTTCAATTAACTTCCGTCAATAATTTCAATGATTTTACTATCCTGTAGCAAAAACTTAATCTGTCTGAATTTTACAAAAGGGTTTGGTTCAGTATCTGTAGGTGCTGGAAAATATTCCAGCCTAATATCTACATAAGGGAGTTTGATACTCCAAGAAGATTTGATTTTGAAATCCTTTGCCATTAATTGTTGTTCATTAGAACCAATATGCTTTTTAAATTCAGCTATTCCTTTTGTGTCAAATAAAAAGCTATAGTTTTTCCGTCTTTCATAAACGATATCTTCGTGAAGATTTTTTAAAATTCCCGTTTCATCAGAGTTATTACAAGCTTTTACAAAATCCCTCACAATTTTACGTGGCAATTTTTCAATCTCTCTGGTCTTCTTTTTTTCACTTTCTAAGTATTCAACAAAGTCTTCATCTACGAGTGTTTGCATCTTATCACATCCATAATGAAATGCTTCTAGTGGAGATTTGTAAACTCTATCATTGAAAAATTCAGCATCATCATCTACTTTGCTATTTTTAAATTCCTTTGATAATAAAAAACCTTTTTCATTCGTAGCTTTATTAAAACCGCTTAAAATGTTTACGTAATAAAACTGTTCTTTGTCTTCAAACAAAACTTTAACCTGACGACCAAATTTTGGAGTTTTATGAACAGACTTTTTTATCAGATATTTTGTTTCGTCTAAAGGGTTTTCAATTCGTCTTCCCCAACCATCAGTGGAAAGTTCGGATTGGTATCTAGAAACTTGTAGTCTTATTTCTTTCCTGCCTTTATCTAGGTCAGTGGTAAATTCATAATCAGGGAAGTTGTTTAAAATCAAACTATCTAATTCCCATTCTTCATAATCGCTTGTAGTTTTTACTTGAAAAACATCTTCAAATTCCAAAATATAAACTGGAAATCGAAATTTGTTCTTGATAAGTATCTGTTGTATTAAATCTATATCCGATTTTCTATTAACCGAAATGCTAATGTCCGTTTCTATCATTTAAATATTTGGTATTATTTCAGCGTATCAAATCTAATGAAATAAAATCCTATCCTAACACAATGTAGCTACGTTACTTTGCTTCTCCTATGTTTGTAAAATATAATCTAAGTGAAGAAGGGTGATAGCTGATAATGAAAGCTATAGTTGCCATCCAAAGAAAACTACTGGAACTGACTTTTATCTTATGGAAAAATAATTCTTATTATAATTCAGAGCACGAGTATCAAATTATTCCGTTTCAGGAAGTATCATTATAAAAAGGGGAAGTTTATAAGTCACTCCCCCTGTAATCTGTTTGAGAGGTTTAGCTTTTAGTTCAAGCCCTGAACTCCTTTTACATTTTATTTATTTGTAATATTTCTTTTTAAGCCACAGGCTTATCTTTACTAATAATATTAGAACGGGAACTTCTACCAATGGCCCAATTACACCTACAAATGCCTGAGGTGAATGGATTCCGAATACAGCTATGGAAACTGCAATAGCTAGTTCAAAATTGTTTCCTGTGGCAGTAAATGCAATTGCTGCATTTTTGTCGTACGGAACATTCAAAGATCTATTGATAAAGAAGCTGACGAAAAACATTAGTACAAAATATATGACTAACGGTATAGCGACCTTAATGACATCGATTGGCAACTCTATTATTTTATCACCTTTAAGACTGAACATTAATACTATTGTAAACAGTAATGCGTATAATGTAATCGGCGATATTTTGGGTACAAATTTACGGTTGTACCATTCTATACCTTTTGATTTTACAAGTAAGTACCGGCTAAGAAAACCAGTCAAGAAAGGGATACCTAAATAAATCAATACACTTTCGGTCACGTCTTTTATAGATACGCTTACATTGAAACTTGCCAAGCCTAATTTGTTTGGCAGTACATTGATAAACAGCCAAACTAAGAAACTATAAGTAAATACCTGAAAGATGCTGTTTAATGCAACTAATAAGGCTGCATATTCTCTGTTACCTTTTGCAAGGTCATTCCATACTATAACCATTGCAATACATCTTGCCAGGCCGATCAATATCAAGCCGATCATATAATCCGGCTCATTTCTTAGAAAAAGAATGGCTAATCCGAACATCAAAATAGGTCCGATAATCCAGTTTAATAGTAAAGAAATACTAATAACTTTTTTATCCTTCAATACAATAGGCAATAATGAATAATCCACCTTTGCCAGTGGCGGGTACATCATCAATATCAAGCCTATTGCCAACGGAATATTTGTAGTGCCAACAGACAGCGTATTTGTAACATTTGAAATACCCGGAAAGAAATATCCTAAGCCTAGGCCAATAGCCATAGCTAGAAATATCCATAAAGTTAGATATCTGTCTAAGAATTTTAGTTTTGGTTGCATCGGCTATTTAGTAATTTTTGAAAAAACATAAAACATTTCCAATGCTACCTGTAAGCTTCTTTCTGAATATACCTTTGTCTGTTCGGAAGTGTTATCTGAAATTTTAGGATCTTCAAATGTGATGGCAATCCTTTTTTCCGCACCAGCAATAAACGGACAACCACCATCAGCTTGTGAACAGGTCATTATAGCCGCAAAAGCAGATACTGGATTAAAAGGATTATCATACTTTTTAGAAAATGCAATTATCGGTTGGGAATTATCATTATATTTTATTGCATAAACAGGATTATAGCCATCATTTATTTTGAAAATATTAAGTCCCTGATCGGATAATGTTTCTGCTACTTTTGGAAATAATGCAGTTTCTTCAGTACCTCCTGAATAGCAAATCACATTCTCAATACCGAAATGAGAGGCTGCTACTTGTGCCCAAACCTGTGATAAATGGCTCCTACGCGAATTATGTGTACAAATGAAATTTATATTTATTTGCTGCTTGCTATTTATTTTTAATTGAATAAAATCAATCAACGGTTGTAAGGTGATTTTACGCTCATCATTATTGATTTTCTCCCATTTTAACTGTTGAATTGTCTGTGATAATGTTGGGTACATGGATATTCGATTTAGGCTTAGCAGCATCCTGAATTTGGAGTGCATGAATTTGATTGATTTGCTGTTAATTCGGAAAAGCTTTTGTTTTGTTTTTCAGAAGGAATTCCGCAAGCATCTTGAGCCAAGCAAGCTGTAGCTCTGTTTTTCAGGACAAATATATTTCCATTGAAATCCAAATCATACTTGCCAATAGTATCGCTTTGATATTCCACTTCTATCTCCGCATCTTCAATTCCCAATTTATCTTCTGAAAGTTTAATTATACTTAATAGCTTTCCAGGTTTCAACCTGTGCTCATAATCATCGGCATTCCACAATTGAAAGTTGACTACTTTTTCCTTACGGATTACTCCACCACAATCAATAAAATTTTTAATGATTTGCCCCACTTCAGTAACGTGAAAGTGTTCAGGAACAAATGTTCCATTTTCTAATTGAAATTCAACATTTTCTAATGCTGGTAAAATTTCTTTGATTTCAGATAACTTCATAATACTAACTTTTAAAATGATAAAATAAATAGATAATGTTATATAGCAATATAACGATATTAAAGTATAAAAAATGCCTTAACAGCACTGCTTTATGTTTACATCCTGATTGAAAAAGACATTAAATTCCTCTTGAAATTGTTTCCATACCATTTCGTCAATACAATAGCAAACTGATTTTCCCTCAATTGAACCTTGAATAATTCCTATGGTTTTTAATTCTTTTAAATGTTGTGAAATAGTTGCCTGTGCTAAACCTAATTCCTCAACCAGATCATTACAAATACATGCTTTTTGGTTTATAATATATTGCAGGATTGCTATTCTGGCTGGATGCCCTAAAACTTTAAGAAGCGATGCAAGTTTATTTTGCTCGTCTTTATATATTTCTGTTTTTGTAACTCCCATTTTTAAATTTATTTACATCGCAATATTACGATATTAAATATAAATACAAAAGATTTTCATTTTTTATTTTTGAAAGCTAACTATCAGATCTTTTAAAATCAACTAAAAAAATTATGCAAAAAACTTGGATCATAATACAGAATCTTTTCTTTGGTCGCTGTGGGGAAAGAAAAGAAGTCAATACTCAATACAACAAATGGGATAATGAATATCCCAAGCAAAAAACTCGCAACCTGTTTGGTAAAATATAGAGAGAGGGAATTGTGTAGGGATGCATTTTGACAAAGTGGTTGCACCTTTTTAAATGCGAAAAGGCGGTTCCGACCAACGGAAGGATGCGTCTTTTCGCCGCCCGACATTTGAGGTCAGGCGATTTTTAGGGGTTGGGTGTGGAAATTTTTCAGATTAAGAAAAAATCCCCTGTTTTCAGTCATTCCGTAGCGGAACATATTCCACAAAAGCGAACACCCCATTTGAGCCAATGTTGCATTGATATATAAATCCTGTTTTTCTAATGCTTCTGCCAAACTGCAACTTGGTGTGTCGTCTGTTTGTTCGGACTGTTTCAGCAAGTCGCCAAATTCATCCGTAACCATTGGCAGGCTTGCCACCGTTTCGTACTTTTCGGAGTCGGGTTGTTTGATACTTCCGACAGTAGATAGTATTACTTGCCCCGTATCTCTACTGTTTCCAAAATCCAACCAATATTTGGGTTCATCTCGGTTGGCTCTGCGTTGTTTGCTCATATCTGTAAGCATTTCTGCGATATCAAACCTTGTCTGTACATTATCCACGCAGGAAATGTAAATAGTAGATTTTGCATTTTCGGGTATTCCTCCTAAAGAATTTCGTTCAAACTTTTGGGTTTCTGCTTTCCAATTCGTTCCCATAAACCGATTGACACGGTTTATAAGTGCAACTGATTTGTATAACCCTTTTTCACTTGGCGCAAATCGCTGTCTGCCCAAATTGGCTTCTGTGATAATATCATCATCCCACAAACGCACTTGCAATCCTGCGTGTCCCAATTCCACTAAGCTGTAATTCATTTCCATTAAGGCGGTCAGCACCTTTGAGCCTGTCCCTCCTGCTCCAATCAAATTGACTTCTATTGGATTAGTCGGACTAATCAGATAGTTGTCCGTAAAATGTACTTTTATTTTATCTGTATTCATAATAATAGGTCTTTAAGGGTTTTGTCATTGGTTTTTAAAATTTCTTTCGGAAAGGGCTTAACTGTATTTACAAGGTCTTTCCAGACCTTTACGCAATCACCTTTTATAGGATTGTGCTTGCCCATCAAATGGCTGAAATAACTATTAAAAAAATAATGTTCCCAAGCCTGTACGAATTCTTCTACTGATGCGGATTTTTTAATATTTATACTTACCGTACCCATACAGACTTTACCATCTTCGTAAATATTAAAAAAGGGAGCGTAATACAGTTTTGTTGTGTCTTTCGGTCTTCTGTCGCTTGCAAGGGCATAAACGGTCAGACTATTTTTACTCGCTTTCCAAATCATCGGCGGTACAAAGACATTACCGTTAGGTATTTGCAGACTATCCACAAAAAACAATTTTCTTTGCTGTGCTTTTGTGTACCAAATGACCGTACCTTTTTCCGCACTCGGATTGAGGTGTAGAATGTTTGTCGGCAAAATTCCGTTCGGTTTCAAAAAAGCTCTATCCCTCTCCTTTTCGGTACGAAGTGACTTTGCTAATACGTTTGCTTCCCTTACTGTTAATGGGTGGGCATTGATTGGATTTCCGTTTTTGTCCATATCAAAATGTTCCACATATACATCGGTTGTTCGTCCTTTGGTTTCATAAAAAACTAATGCAGATTTTGGGTAGTATAATGTTCCGAAGTCCTGTGTTATATCGTTTAACGTTTCCATATTCTTTAATTTAGTGTTCGTTTAAAATATCGCTTAACCTGTTCAACAGTTCAAATAACCTGTTTTCAAAACAAAGGTTGTTTGTTGTAATATCCCTGCCGTCAAAAGATTTATTTATCATTGGTTCTTCCATTATTCCATACTCTTGAAATTCATTATTTACAGATTCGATAATCATTTCATTGAGCCAACCTTTGTGGTCTGCATAAAATGAAATGTATTTCTCCATTCCGATAATGTTGTCCGTATCTTCTTCAAATGCTTGTTCATTGGATTTGGCATTGCGGAATATTGTTTCATTCGGATACATATGATATAGTGCAAAGGCTTCTTTTGCTACGCTTAAACATTGGCTGTCAAACTCATTCCCTACTCTAAACCTTTCAATACGTTGCTCAAATACGGTCAGATTGATACGGTTATAAATCCGCTTTTCAATAAAATCCCCTATAAATTCTGCTTGTTTGATTTCTGATAAATAAACTTCAGTTTCCTCCGTACAATCGTCCTGTTCAACCCAATCATTCATCATTTCATACATCCAATAGAGGTAGCTTTCTTCCTGCCTGTAATACGGAATGTCTGCTATATGGTACAAATAGGCGCAAACGGACAATAACAGATGTGCGTTGGCTTTTCTCTTCTTGTCCTGTAAAAGGCGGTATAATGGCGAAACAGGAATATAGAACAATGTTGCTCCTGTATTGTAGCGTTCTTCACTAATAAAATAGGTTTTCTTACTGTCCTGTACCAAACGGACTTCTTCCCAATCTAAAACTTGACCCTTTAACTTTTCTTCTATATCAGCCAATGCCAATGCAATATTGTAGGGATAGGCAAATTGTTTGGTCTGCGCAGGTTCAATATTGTAATGTTCCGCCAATTTGGAAAGGGACTGATAAAAATCCCTTTCCATTTTATCTGATTTCCTGCAAGCCTGTAGGGTTTTCGTTTCTCTCAGTTTAGGCAGAAAGGAACATTTTAAAAAACCATTGGCAACATCGTTGTTGGAACTGACCTGCGTTTGTCTTTCTGTACTTCGTCTGCATCTTTTGGTTTCTGCATCCAATTGGCGAACTCGTTTAACTGGCGGTGCAATTGCCATTGCCGTTGCTGTTCGGGTATTTTTATAGTTCCCGATAGGATATGTCTGTGCATAGTTCATCGCTTTAAATATTTAGTTTAACCTTTCGTTCCCATTACGCTTTCAAATCTGTACTCTACTGCATCATCCTTTATTTGTGGAGCAGATGCTTTTGCGGTGGTTAGAATGGGGTACATATTAGCGTAAAAATTCATTACCGCTTCCACGCTCCAACGTGGTTCGGGGTCGGTCAATCTGATGTCCTGTCCTTTATCTTTGAGTATAAAAACTCGTTCTAATTGCGTTGCTAATAACATAATGCTTGTTTTAATCGTTAGTACTCGTTTTCATCTTCATCCACTATGTCTGTTGGAAAATCTGCGATCTCTACTTCCGTTTGTGGCGGTTCGGGTGTTACTTCTTCCATTGCTCCGAAAAGGCTCGGTGTAGAGAACTTATCGGACAATGATGTTTTGCGTTTGCGTATCTCGTCCGCCTTGTCGGGAAATTCCGTTACATCGGGAACTTTAATCCACGCTTCACGGTGTTTGCCCTCTTTCTCTAATTCGTCAGCCTTTAACATAGCATCTTTATACTTCTTGTCTTTGGCTTCTTTTTCCTTTTTCGCTTTCTCGGTCTTTTCTTTCTCCACTGCGGAATGCATTTTCGCTTCGTCCAACTGTTTTTGAAACTTTTCCATATCTACCATTAATCCCGATGCTTTCTGTATCGGTGTTGTTAATTGCTGAAAAAATCCTTCATCAAACTCTTGCGGTGTAGCATTAAAAGTTAATGGAGGAATGAGGTTCTTGGCATCATCCCCACATTGTTCGTTATTAAGCAGTACCGACACGATTAAATTGTCTTCCGCTCCTTTTGAAATGCTCAGTTGCAGTACTCCCGTAAAGTCCAACTGTGCTATCTGATTAAAAAAATTAGTGTTCATCGTTCTGAAATTTTAGTCATTAATAACTGCTCTTTTTTAGCTTTCAGTTTGTCAAACATATCTGTCCAATAGGCTTTTTGTCTTTTGTCAAACTCGGAAAAACTCTTATCCTCATGGCTATATCCTTTATTGCGTTTGGCTATTTTGATGGCTTCCTTCAAATCAGTTATTTCTATCTCGAAACCATTCAAATCGGTTACTTTAAAACGGCAGGTCATCTTCTTTGGTTTCGTTTACATTCTTACTTTCATCTTTAGTAACTGATGGTTGAACGCTAGCATTTTTACTGCTACCGTGAAGTTTAATGTTAGAAGTATGAAAATTCAAACCTGCTTTAGGTTCTCCATCCTTACCTATCCAAGCCCTTGTACTTACCCTCCCTAAAAGTTCCACTAAAGTACCTTTCGTAAGCAAGGTTGCTACTTTTGTCGAAATCCAATAAGTGCAGTCAAAATAAGTTGTCTGTTCTACACGTTCGCCCTGTTTGTTTTTAAAGTTTTCGTTTGTAGCAATTGAAAAATTCACTACCTGTTTTTCGTTCGACAAAGTGCGTACTTCCGCATCTCTTGTCACTCTTCCAATAATGTTCATAATTGAATTATTTAAATGATTAAAACTCTTTTACTTTTCTTTCCATAAGTTGGCTTCCCTTATCTATTTTTTTTCTAGAAATGTTTCCAAAAGAAAAACCGGAAAAAAGAAAGCAGTTAAACAAAGAGGTCGTAGAGGAAAACCAAAAGGAAACGGAATAATTGGAGGGCAACCTTTAGGGAGGAAACCGTTTATGCCGTAGTCTTTTGGTGGGGAGATGTTTGGCAAGACCACTATAAATTAGCTGCCTTTTTATCGGTTGATTATGGAAGATTTATTCTTAAGTTTTATTTGAAATTTCAGGGGATTCAGAGTCCGTAAATAAAAGTTTAAGAAAGAAGTTTGGAAGGATTGAGAAACCTCTTTCTTAATGTTTTATCAAAATAAAGACTTAAGCTCTTTTACAGAACGAACATGAGAGTGGTGGTAAATGTGCTTTGGCTTAAAAAAAATTAAGTCAAATTTATTTGATCAATCAGTGCATAGAAAAAGTACTACAGCATTACCGTCTATCTTATATCATCACCTTATTGTGATGAATCTAACGCTAAATCTGAATTAAAATAAAAATAACAGGAACAAAAGAAGATTGAACCTGTTATGTAATGTTTTTAAAGTAAAATTTTGATGAATAAAAATAGTTTCAGCTGTTGGAAAGCCTTACTATTTTAAATATAAAATTATAGAATTATGCAGAGAAAAACTATACCGCGAAAAATCAAAAGCTCGATAGTTTTTCAGGTAATTTTGGGACAAAACCATGTTGTTTTAGTTTATTCTAAAAATTTTGTTTTAGAGTAATCAATTTTATAATTGCCATTTTCAAAGACCAAATTTACTTCGTTTTGAGTCTTTATATCGTTTCCATAATCAATAAATACGCTGTAAGTGTCTTTGCTGACCTTGTTTATTTTTAACTGTTCTAATTCTCCGACATCTCCATTTCCTCTTCCAAAAAGCCACATTTCGCGTTCCTCTATTCGCGTTCCTCTATAGAATAGATTTTAGACCATTTAGCTTTATACTTTTTTTCAGCAGCAGGTAATTCTTCATCGGTAAGGTTTGAAGGTCCGTAGATTTCATTCGACTCTTCTATAAACTGCTGAAAGCGTTTCGTACACAATTTTTCTTCTACGTTATATTCCGGGAAATATTTGTCGGAGCTTTTGGTTTTGAAAATACTTTTCAACCATTGTTCACCCTAATCTTGTTGCGATTGAACCAAAGCTATTTCCTCATGAGTTTCAAGAGAATCTTTTATTGCTTCATTTCCTTCAACTTCTAGAGAATCCATAGATTTTCGATTTAGATCATTGTTCCTTTCATTACATGCGCCTATCATGAAAATAGATAAACAAACAGCTATATACTTCATGCTCGTTTTAAACTTTAATTAATTCCGCTTCTAGCCTCTTTTAATATCTTTTCGGCTTTAGTTCTTATAGATTTAGGTAATGATCCAAAATTATCATCCATTTCCTCGCGGTATCTATCCCCAGGTTGAAATGGAAGCCATCCTGTAATTTTTGATTTCAGAAAAGTTTTATTATCTTTTTTAGTGTATACGATAACTTTCAATGGCTTTGCATCTAGTCCGTCCGATTCCTCAAAATAAGTAAGATAAAATTCCGGAAAGCCATCAATATCAGCATCATCAATTTCACAATAATTAATAAGGTATCGGGGTTGGGCCAATGCTTTTGCAAAATCCTTAAATGTAACTACTGGGAGTATTCCCCCATGATCTTCAAGGTAAATTCCTGCATGCAGATCTTTCGGGTTGTCGTCTAAGAATGCTTTGTTTTTTGCTTTGCTTTCGTTTAAATACCATACATAGCTTCCATGTTTTGGAACAAATGTTTTTACTATCATTACAGGACTACCATCTAAAGGATTGCCCAGATCTTCAATAATATCAACAAATTTTCTATCATTAGAAAAATACACACCCGTTTCTATCTGGGCATTTACGGAAAGACTAACTATACTAAGAATAATTAAGAATATATTTTTGAAATTCATTTTATAGTGATTTAAACCATGTGAAATTTTATATTAACATAAATGGATAATTCATTCTATTTATCTCTTTATGTACTTTGAAATAATCACTAATTTTTAGAGATACTTTCCTAGTGCAATATAACCTTTTTATATTTTCTAAATATCTGTATCAAGACATAAAAGGCAAATAAAAGTATGCTACTTCCAACTACACTCTTTCACAACCAATTTAAAATAAGTTGCGTAATAAATGATTGACAATGGAAAACCAGATAACAAAAGAAGATTTAAGACAGTTTCGCCTACTGCTATTGAGCGACATAGAAAAAATGATTGAAAATAAAAAGCAAATTACTAAACCCACTGTTGATGAAGATCCTGAATGGATAAGAAGTAAATCAATACGCCAGATTTTAAACATATCTCCTGCAACATTACAAAATTTAAGAATAAGCGGAAAAATAGAATTTAGAAAAGTGATGGGCTCCTACTACTACAAAAAGAAAGATCTGCAAACATTTTTTAATAAGTGAGGATATGATCACAAAAAATTGTAACCATATTTTTGAACAGCTAGAAAAAGACATCAGGATTAACGTATGGCATATGGCGTTAATTCTGGCTATCCTGCGCCTTGCATACATTCAAGATAACGCTACTATTATACGTGTAAGCAGATCCGTGCTCATGAAATTATCGCACATCCGAACATTACCTACTTATCACAAGTACTTTAAAGAACTTCAGGAATTCGGATATATAACATACTCCCCTTCTTACCATCCAGGATTCAGAAGCACTATTACATTAAACATTGGAAAATAAACAATTCAATGAATAAATCTTGCTCTTCATAAATATAGAATAATTGCTTTTAAACTAAAAAAAGGCAACGAAAGATAACAACAGTAAAAAAACCAGCAATTTCAACTATCTGATTATTAAACAAAAGAAAAAAAACTTCATTTTTTTTAAAAAAAAACACACTAAAAGCTTGGTTCGTTTTAAAAAGCCCCCTATATTTGCACCGTTGAAAATAACAAAAGCATAAGCTTTAAAAGTTCAACAAAAAGTAAATAATTAAGAATTAAAATATAATATCTTAATTATAAGTTCTAAAATATTTTGCAGACACTCAATTAGAATTTTTAAATCTAATCAGTATGCAAAAATAGAAAGGATAATTCGGTTTAAAAGGTAAAAATTATTTTGTGGCAAATTCGTGGCAATATTAATTTAAAAACTTTAAAAGCCTTACAATATAAGACAAGCAACGAAAGGGTTCAAATACCTCTTTCTCCGCGAGTTATAAGCAAGCTCAAACGCATTTTTTGCTTAAAGGCCTATAAAACCTACGATCTGAGAGATTCGTAGGTTTTTTTATTGGTGCCTAAACCACTAAAATTTACAAAAACGCTCATAATTTTGTGGCAAAATCATGGCACTTTTGGAAGTTGAAAAAAAAGTGCCACAAAACACCACTTAAACAATTGATTTTCAACATGTAAAACACTTTAACGACTTGATTTTAAAATAATGTAGTTCGATATTTATCAACCATTTAATTTTCAAATTATGTTAGAAGCGAGTTACGGAATAAACTTCTTTTTAAAAACACCCAAAAATCAACCAGATTTTCGATATGTATATATCCGAATTACTGTTGACGGAACACCAAAAGAAGCTTCCACAAAAAGAAAATGGTATGCTTCAAGATGGAACCAAAGAAGTGAAAGAGCAACAGGTTCAAAAGAAGATGCAAAGTCACTAAATTTCTTTTTAGATTCTATTTATAGAAAAATCGAAGACCATAAAATCAAATTAATAAATCGCAATATTACCATTACATCCCAAAATCTAATTGACTTTATATTGGGTAATAGTGAAGGAAATACCAAGATTCTAGAAGAATTTCAGAAGCATAATGATGAAATACTTGCATTGGTATCGAAAGGCGAATATAGCAAAGGAACACACGAAAGATATGTAACTGCCAGATCCCATGTACAGCAATTTATAAAATTAAAATATAAAGTTGATAATTTGGAGTTCAGACAACTCAATTACGAATTCGTAAAAGACTTCGACTTCTTTCTAAGAACCATTAGAAACTGTCAGAACAACAGTACGGTAAAATACATTGCAAACTTTAAAAAGATAGTCTACAGAGCTATATCTAAAGATATTATTGCTACAGATCCATTTAAAGCTTTTAAAAATAAAAAGGTTGCTGTTAAAAAGACGCCCTTAAGCTCTCATGAACTTTTCACTTTGGAAAATAAAAAGTTTGATTCTGAAAGATTAAGTGAAGTAAGGAACATTTTTGTCTTCCAATGTTATACAGGCTTAGCCTATATAGATGTGAAACAATTTAAAAAAGAAGAATTAAAAATCGGAATTGATGGCAAACAGTGGATTATTTCAGAAAGACAGAAAACAGGATCTTCAAAAACCATCCCCCTACTTGGTAAAGCAATAGAAATTTTAGATAAGTACAAAGACCATCCTCATTGCAAAGAAAATAATGTTTTACTTCCTGTGAAATCAAATCAAAAGATGAACGAGTACTTAAAGGAAATTGCTATATTATGTGGAATTAATGATAACCTTACCACACACAAAGCAAGAAGGACATTTGGGAGTACAGTTACTTTAAACAATGGTGTACCAATGCATGTTGTAAAAGAAATGTTGGGACATCAGTCTATTAAACAAACAGAAGAATATGCACTAACTGAACAATCAACTATTAGTAGAGAAATGGAAATTCTAGAAAATAAAATTTCATCCGAAACAGATGACGATCTACATGATCCAATATTAATACTTGAAAAGATTGAAAACGATCTTAACCTTTTAAAAGTTAAAAGTAAAAATAAAGAGAATTCGAAAATAATTTCTCAACTAAAGAAGTATGAAAAAAAATAAAAAGTCTAAGAACAAAATTAGCTTAAATCTATAAAACTAATTCCCGTCAACGGTGGTTAACGGGAGTTCTACCGAACCATTTATATCACTTTTAAGGTTTCTTGAAAGTGTTGTAGCTTGAAGTTTTTATTACGTTATAATACAATTGAACTCATACACTCTATTTATTTTAGTACTCGATGAATCTACTATTTCACCTAATTGGTTTGCGTTTGAAATCATAGTAAGTTCCATCTCTTTTAATATTTTTAAGCTTTCAATAAATTACCAACACATTTGAAACACGAGGTATTACAACGTGTTTTAAGCAAATTAAATCATTTTTAGTTGTAAAATTAGCGGTTGTAAGTGTTGTAAGATCTATTCGTACTTCTAATACATTACCAAAAAGAATCACCTTGATAATTTTAAATCTAGGTAATAACCCACTAAAATGTTTACAACAAACCCAGGTGAGTCAGAATTTAGCTATTGCATTAGTCGATTAAGAACTTTTTAAAAATTAAAATTCAATGTTGAAACTCTACTGTTGATTTTTATAAATCCGTCATAAGAATGCACAAGCTCATTAGAAACACTTTCGCCCGAGTTAAGGTACTCATTCAGTGAGATGATCCTGTAAAACTTATCATCTTTTAAAGCACAATGTAAGAATTCAGGTAAAAAGTTACCGTCGATATCTTTTACCAACTTGCAGATAATATAATCAAGGAAATTGAATCATGATTAATTCTATTTTAGGTTAATATGCGTTGAAACCAATATCATTCTGATATTGAAAACAGTTTACTTTAAGTTTAAGCCAGCACCCACACCCAGTTTCCACTCACCATTATTCGATGCTGTTTTTGGATTGTAGTATACAGGCACCTGAAATGCGAAGCTTTTGTAAATATATGTGATACCTGCTCCTAATGTTGGGACTACAAATGAGTTTTTTACAGATGACTTGTCTTCTTTGAACCTTAACGATGGAAGCATCCCTAATAATAATTCAGAATTTTTAAGGTTATATGTTACCGCCGGTCCTGTAAAATTTAAATAAGCACCTTGGTCTACATAACCACCCACCATTACTCCTTTTGAAAAGCTAAAATTTACCTTGCGGTCACTTTCGCTTTTTTGTGCAAAACTGCAAAAACAACTTAGAAAAAATAATAGTACTAAATACCTATTTACCATGGTATGCTGAAATTTAGCCGATAAAATTACAGCGTGTATAAGTATATAAACTGCAATTTGTAACTAAAACCAGTAAATTTTGTAATGAATTAGAAATACTATGTATCAAACGTGCTGAAATTGTGTGAAGCTGACCAGAAACTAAATCGCAATTATACGATAGACCAACAAATATTGCTTGCAAAAAAAGTAATCAAAACACATAAAATCTTTTAACAAGATTTATAAAGCAGCATCTTTCACAAAACACATAACAAAATAAAAAACAACAATTTAAATACAAAAAAGCTAATAATTAGAAACTACCAAACTCAATCTTTAGTACAAATCTACTTTGAAATTGCCAAACAATTTAAACCACAATATGTATCATATACCGTTAAAATTTTTATTACAAAATTTCGTCCCTTCACTTCTTAACTAATTACGGTTTTTATCTGTCGTTAATTCTTAAGAGGTTTGCAGCTTATTAAAGACAAGTTAATATTATGGGAAAGTATAAGAATATTATTTTTTACGTAACCACCATTGCCTTTTTCTCTGCGCTGATATACTACTTTTTTATGGAAGGGCATACATTGGAAGTAGGAAAGCAGTTTGCAGCGCCCAAAGCGGAAGGCACCACCATGTGGGAGAATTTTACAGAATCTTTTGCAGCCAACCTTCATCATCCGCTGGCACTTTTACTAGCCCAGATTGTAACCATTATTCTAGTTGCAAAATTATTCGGATGGATCTGCGTTAAATTAAAGCAGCCGTCGGTAATAGGTGAAATGATTGCAGGTATCGTTATGGGGCCGTCACTTTTCGGGATGTCTTTTCCGGAACTTTCTGCCTTTATTTTCCCAAAGGAATCATTACCCAACCTGCAGTTTTTAAGCCAGATAGGTTTGATTCTGTTTATGTATATCGTTGGTATGGAACTTGACCTTGGTGTTTTGCGCAAAAAGGCCCATGATGCCGTTGTAATTAGCCATGCGAGTATCATAATACCTTTTGCGCTGGGTATAGGACTTTCTTACTTTCTTTATTTAGATTTTGCACCAGAAGGAATCCAATTCAGTTCGTTTGCGCTGTTTATGGCAATAGCCATGAGTATTACCGCTTTTCCTGTTCTTGCAAGGATTGTTCAGGAAAGAAACCTGCATAAAACAAAGATAGGAACCGTTGTAATTACGTGTGCCGCAGCAGACGATATTACAGCGTGGTGTATATTGGCAGCCGTAATTGTAATTGTTAAGGCAGGATCGTTTTCAGGTTCTATTTTTGTGATATTGGCAGCTATTGCCTACGTTTTCCTTATGATAAAAGTGGTTCGTCCGTTTTTGGCAAGAATTGCAGAATCGCAAAAAGGAAAGGGTTTTATAAACAAAGCACTTGTGGCGGTTTTCTTTTTAGTTTTGATTCTTTCGTCATACGCGACAGAAGTTATAGGGATACACGCTTTGTTCGGAGCATTTATGGCCGGAGCGATCATGCCGGAGAATGTAAAGTTCAGAAACCTTTTTATTGAAAAAGTAGAAGATGTTGCACTGGTATTATTATTGCCGCTGTTCTTTGTTTTTACAGGATTGAGAACGCAGATTGGTTTATTAAACGATCCCTATCTGTGGAAAATGGGAGGTTTTATTATTCTGACCGCCGTTGTAGGTAAATTCGTTGGAAGTGCAATGACGGCAAAATTTCTGAAGTTAAGCTGGAAAGACAGTTTAACCATAGGTGCGCTTATGAACACCAGAGGTTTAACCGAACTTATTGTACTGAACATAGGTTACGACCTAGGGGTTTTAGGACCCGAACTGTTTGCGATGTTGGTTATCATGGCGCTGTTTACTACCTTTATGACCGGACCGTGTCTTGATATTATTAACCATTTCTTTAAAGGTCAAAAATCATCTTTGGAAGAAGAAATTACTGACGGTAGCGATACAAAATACAAAGTGCTTTTATCATTTGAAACACCAGATTCTGGAAGTACGCTTTTGAGGCTGGCTGATAATTTTACCCATAAGATGAACGGCAGTAAAACCATAACCGCCATGAACGTTGCACCTGTGGACGAACTGCACGCCTTTGAAATAGACGATTTTGAGAAAGAACAGTTTCAGGGAGTTATGGAGACTTCGCATAAGCTTAAACTTGAGGTGAGCACTCTTTTTAAAGCTTCCACAGACATTGAAGACGATATTATAAATATTTCCAACAAAGGCAATTACGACCTGTTGCTAATCATGTTGAGAAAATCGATTTATGAAGGAAGTCTGCTTGGGAGATTATTAGGATTTACCACAAGGGTAATTAATCCTGAAAATATTTTAAAAACCGTACAGGGTAAAGGCGGAATTTTTACCAGTTCGTCACTTGATAACTTTACAACGGATCTTATTGCCAGTTCAAAAATTCCGATTGGTGTGCTTATCGATAAAGATTTTGAAAATGCAGACAAGGTTTTTCTGCCTATTTTCAACCTTAGTGATTTTTATCTTCTGGAATATGCCAAGCGACTGATTAACAATAACGAATCGCAGGTTATTATTATGGATGTTGCAGGACAGATAAGAAACAATACGGAAGTAAAGGAACTTATTAAAAGTATTGAACAGGTTGCCCCGAACCACATTACCATTTACGATGAAAATCAGATAAAGAAGGAATTTTTGGAAACTCAGGATCTAATGCTGATCAGTAAGAAAAGCTGGCGCGGACTAATAGAGTCAAAAAGCCAGTGGTTATCGGATATACCTTCCACTTTGATTGTATCTAATCCGTAAATTGGGACTGTGAAAAAAGTCCTAGTAAACAAAAAGAAAAAATATTTGATTTACTATATTAATTTTATTTAGTAATTTATAAAAAAGGACTGCAATAGCAGTCCTTTTATGCTCTCTATAAAATGAAAATTCTAAGTTATATGCGTAACGAAATTCTACTCTACTTTTTTTTATAAATATATTTCTTAAGCTGCAAAAAACGTTTTGATTAATTTTTAAAATACTTACTAATTTTATCAACATTTTTGATACATTATTTAAATATAGAGAAACTAAATAGTATTTGTATTGATCGTTAAAAGGAATTGATTGGCACATTATCTTGACATTTTACCATAAAGCAACAAGCGTTTGAAAGCATAAATCGCCGGAAATTTACCAAATGATTTTTTGATTCTTTTTTTATATTCGCTAATGAAGATTTCAGATTGTTCCTGTGATAATCTTTCCATATAAGGAATAAGAGCAGAACCCGAAATAAAACCAAACAACTTTTCAACATCATCCGAAATGATCGGATATACTTTCTGAAAGATCTGCATGTCTTTCAGACCAGCATCAAACATAATTTGCGCATATTGGTCAATACTCAACATTGTAGGTATTCTTTTCCACCCTTTCAGGAAATCGCTGTAGGGTTTTTTCTGTGCGAGTTCAAGCAGAATTTTATTCAGAACATTATCGGCCTGCATAGGCATTTGTACAGCAAACTGTCCGTTTTCATTAAGATGTGAAATTAACTTCGGAAATAATTTCTCATGATGATTCGACCATTGAAGTGCAGCATTGCTAAAAATGAGATCCAATTTTTGATCGGAATGAATGAATTCTTCTACGGAAGCTAACCGGAATTCCAGCATTTCAGTTTGAAAAACTTTGCTTTTTGCAAGCATTTCAGCCGATGAATCAATTCCAATAAATTTCGCCTTATCAAACTTTTGGGAGAGAATATGGGTTTGTTCGCCCGTTCCGCAGCCTATATCAATTGCAACTTCAAGGTTTTCAGGAGAAATAAATTCCATCAAATCAAAAAACGGTTGGTAGCGAATGTTTTTAAACTGGTTGTATATTTCAGGATTCCAAGGCATGATTTAGATTTTAGCTATTTAACAAGATCAAGGTAAGGTTTTCAAACTGATTCTGTATTGAAATAAGCAGTTTTAACGGCTTTTCTTTCTTTCTCTTTGTTACTACTACTCTTCGGTTTTGTTTTTAAGTGCCATGAGTAAAGCGTATGCACCTTTACCAATTATATTTTTATTCAGTAATGAGCTATGATTTTGTATCGAAACAAATCCTTCATTAGCAGTACCTACTTCAACTTCCATCATACGGAATTTTCCTGTAGCTATCTGTTCAAAAACATAATTCTTTGCCTTCAAAAGATACAATGGCATCTGCCGGCAAAGTAAAAGCATCAACATTATCCAGATCAATCAACGCATTAATATACAGTCCGTATATTAATTCTGATTAAATTGCGTTTATCAATTTGGCGATAACTTCTGTACTGCCGTCTTCTAAAATACTGTTGCCTTTGGTCATAATTTTCGCTTTTAATTTGTTATCGGCATCACCGTTTGTAAAAACAGTTACATTTTGACCAATTGCTATTTTAGGCAGATCTTTTTCAAAAACCTTTATTTTTAAAATCAACCCCTGCGTATTTATCAATTCTACAAGCTCGTCAGAAGGAGCTACGTATTTGCCTTTATTTACATTTACCCCGCTTACAACACCACTAAACGGAGCAACGATATTTATACTTCTTTGAATTTTTCCGGCTGCTACTTTTGACGGATTTATGTTTAACAACCTTAGTTTTTCTTCTAATCCGTTTTTTATTGCCAGTAAAGATTTATACTCTGTTTCTGCCTGCTGCATTAACTTATCGCTTGTAGATTTGCTAGTATTCAGTTCTTTTTGTCGATTATAATTTGGGGCTGCACTTAATAATTGTGCCTGTGTAGTTAGATAATCCTGCTGAATCTGTATGAACTGATTGTCTTCGATAATTACAATTACATCACCTTTCTTAACAAATTTACCAGGTAAAACACGAACCGATTTTACATGACCACCCAAAGCACTCGATATTGATACTTTAGAATCGGGATCAACATCAACCTTGCCGTTTAACTGCAACGTACCCGAAATCTGCTTTTTCGCCATTTTAACAGTGCTGAGTTCAATTGTTTTCAGTTGTTCGTTTGTTAATTGCAATTGATTTTGGACAACTTTAGATACCGGCTTTGCGGTTTCTTCTTTCACTGCTTCGTTTTTACAAGACAGTACCAAAAAGGCACTTAATATTATAAATAGATATTTCATTTAATTTTTATTTAGCGTATAAAATATAGTTTAACTGGGCAACCGACTGGTTGTATTGACTTAGCGTTTCGAAATAATTACTTTGAATGGCAATTGCCTGATTGTTCAGCATAATATAACCTCTAACAATTAGGAACAATGAAAAACAATAATGTAATGGATCGTGCCATGGCACCGACTCCTAAATTCTTTAAAACCGTGCGAACCGTAGGCTTGGTACTGGCGGCCGTAGCGGGTACTATTTTAACAGCACCGATCGGATTACCCGTAGCGGTGGTAAACATTGCGGGTTATCTGGCAGTTGCCGGCGGTGTGCTTTCCGCCGTATCACAGATCACGGTAGACGACGCAAAGGCTTCGATAAAAAAAGACGGAAATGGCTGAAGGCAGAAGCTGGTTTATGGGCAAAATGCTACTCTCCTGTTCGTACAGCCTTTTGCAGGCAGGTGTATTTAAGACGGTTGCACTGGCAGTTATAGGTACGCTGACGAGCTACCTGTTTGGCAGACCAATGGCTGCATAAGAAAAAGAAGTATTAAATTTAAAAGGGATTGTCTCGGATGAGGCAGTCCCTTTTTTTAGTTGATTAGTATGGACTTACAGACCGGATTTATCAAAAGAAAATATTGAAATAACTGAAATGAAAATATGAAATTTGCATTAAGTTCGTATTTAAATGATACAATTGATAAATTTTGGTATTATATGATTGAAAATTATATATAATATCTTGGTGGTCATGTCAGAGAATATTATTAGATTTGATTTCAATGATATTTGTAATTACAATTAATTTTTAATGACAGCATCTTATTATCGCTTAAATTTACCCTATCATGAAAAAACAAAATGTAATTGCATCCATAACTTTTGGAGCAATCGCTTTAGGAACGAATCCAGTTTTGGCACAAAATTCTGAGCAGGTTAATACCTCTGTCAACATTATTTTAGCAGATGTTATTGCAATGGACATAGGAACTGTTGCTTCAGGAGGCACTGTAGATTTTAATTATGTGAATACAACAGATTATAATTCTTCAAAAAATGTGACGGTACCAAATAGTTTAGTCATCATTTCCTCAAAAAATTTTGATGTAAAAGTAAAATCGGAGGGCGCAAACTTTGTAAGTGGCACAAACGTAATTCCAGTAGATATATTACAGTTAAAAGCAATTGCAGGCGGAAGTTTAATCGGAACTATGAATGAGGTAACATTGTCTACAACTGATCAGGTATTGGTAGGTAACGCAAGTTCCGGAGCAAAACAATCTCTAAATATTGCCTACTCTATTTCTGCAGAAAAAGCAACAAGAGTACTTCTAGGAAAACCGGCAGGAACTTATACACAGACCGTAACTTACACTGCTACTGCTTTATAATACAAACAAACAATAATTTTACACAAGCCCTTAACACCTTACAAGTGTTGAGGGTTTTCTATTTAAACAAATACATAATACGTGTAGTTATTTTACTACATCAACTTCCATTTTCCACTACAAAGAAACTTTTAACGCCGCCGTAGATTTGTAATGTTCAAAAGAGAACAATTAAACTAGAATAAAAATAAAATAACATATTACTATCATGAAAAAACAAATCGTAATCGCAGCCTTAACTTTCGGAGCAATCTTATTTGGAACTAACAATGTGCAAGCTCAAAATACTACCGCAACAACAACCGTAAACATTACCCTGAACGATGTAATCTCTATTGATACAGGAAGTACTGCAATTGGTAATACCGTTGACTTTAACTATGCGACTGCATTAGATTACAACTCTGATCAGACCGTTACCAAAGCGAACTCTTTAAAAGTTACTTCAACAAAGAATTTTAATGTAAAAGTAAAAGCCGGAGGTGCTAGTTTTGTGAATGGAACCAATTTAATCCCAGTAAGCGTTTTAACGATCAAAGCTGCAACAGCTTCAGGAACAATGGGTGGAACAAAGAATGCTGTTGTCTTATCTTCAAGCGATCAGACTTTAGTGTCAAATGCTCCACTTGGAAGCGCATTAACACTGAATTTAGATTACACCATTCCAGCGGCGAAATCTTCTTCATCTGATATTTTAGGGAAACCGGCAGGAACTTATACACAAACCGTAACTTACACTGCTACTGCTTTATAACACAAACAAACAGTAATTTTACACAAGCCCTTAACACCTTACAAGTGTTGAGGGTTTTCTATTTAAACAAATACATAATACGTGTAGTTATTTTACTACATCAACTTCCATTTTCCACTACAAAGAAACTTTTAACGCCG
>Ga0308157_10001192_pt1 | contig 58434 bp, 49 predicted proteins | sample PhyBR1_FD_201035 | JGI IMG/M metagenome (GOLD analysis project Ga0308157, IMG submission 201035) | Phyllosphere microbial communities from UC Gill Tract Community Farm, Albany, California, United States - DLSLB.R1 | ecosystem: Host-associated > Plants > Phyllosphere > Unclassified | place: USA... | reverse complement strand
ATCTCGCATTCACAGATCGAGTCGATCAACAGAGGATTCAAGTCATGACGGTGGTCAGCGTTGCACACGCCCTTGCCGGGAAGTTCCCGGAAGGCGGAGAAGTCACAGTCCGCGGATGGGTCCGCACGGTGCGCGGCTCGGCTGGACTGGCCTTCGTCAATGTCAGCGACGGCTCCTGCTTTGCCCCGATCCAGGTCGTGGCCACCGACAAGCTGTCCAATTTCGACGAGGTCAAGAACCTGACCCCGAGCTGCTCGGTGATCGCCACCGGCACCCTGGTCAAGTCGCAGGGCAAGGGCCAGAGCTTTGAGATCCAGGCCGAGAAGCTCGAGGTGGTCGGTTGGGTGGAAGACCCGCTGACCTACCCGATCCAGCCCAAGCCGATGTCGCCGGAGTTCCTGCGTGAAGTGGCGCACCTGCGCCCGCGTACCAACCTGTTCGGCGCGGTTACCCGTATCCGCGACTGCCTGTCCAAGGCCGTGCACCGTTATTTCCACGAGAACGGCTTCTACTGGATCAGCACCCCGATCGTCACCACCTCCGATGCCGAAGGCGCCGGCCAGATGTTCCGCGTCTCGACGCTGGACATGGCCAACCTGCCGCGCACCGGCAATGGCGAGATCGATTTCAGCCGCGACTTCTTCGGCAAGGAAACCTTCCTGACCGTGTCCGGCCAGCTCAATGTCGAGGCCTACTGCCTGGCGCTGAGCAAGGTCTACACGTTCGGCCCGACCTTCCGCGCCGAGAACAGCCACACCACCCGCCACCTGGCCGAGTTCTGGATGGTGGAGCCGGAAATCGCCTTCGCCGACCTGGCAGAAGACGCACGCGTGGCCGAGGAGTTCCTGAAGTACCTGTTCCGCGCCGTGCTCGATGAGCGCGCCGACGACATGGCCTTCATCGCCGAGCGCGTGCAGAAGGACGCCATCACCCGCCTGGAATCCTTCGTCAACGCACCGTTCGAGCGCATCGAATACAGCGATGCGATCACCCTGCTGCAGAAGTCCGGCAAGAAGTTCGACTACCCGGTCGAATGGGGCTTGGACCTGCAGACCGAGCACGAGCGCTGGCTGACCGAGGAGCATGTGGGCCGCCCGGTGGTGGTCACCAACTACCCCGAGCACATCAAGGCCTTCTACATGCGCCTGAACGACGACGGCAAGACCGTCGCGGCGATGGACGTGCTGGCCCCGGGCATCGGTGAGATCATCGGCGGCAGCCAGCGCGAAGAGCGCCTGGATGTGCTGGACGCGCGCATGGCCCAGTTCGGCCTGGATCCGGAACATTACCAGTGGTATCGCGACTTCCGCCGCTACGGCTCGGTTCCGCACGCCGGTTTCGGCCTGGGCTTTGAGCGCCTGGTGGTCTACGTCTGCGGCCTGTCCAACATCCGCGACGCCATCCCCTACCCGCGTGCACCGGGCTCGGCGGAATTCTGATCCAGCGAGGAACGCACAGATGAGGAAACAGGAACCAGTGAAGACAACCGCAGCGCCCGAAATGCGCTCCCTCTCATTGCTGGTTCCTCCTCACTGGTTTCTGGCCGCATGACGCTCTTCTTCGCCCTGTGCTTCGTTGGCGTGGCGATTGCCGGCCTCAGCGCGCTGCTGATCTTCTGGCCGCTGACGCTGGTGCATGTGCGCGACCGTCACCCGGCGGTGGCGTCGGGTTTCGGCAGCTTTGCCTTCCTCGACAGCCGCGCCCTGCGCTGGCTGGTGAGTGGCGATTACCGCGGCCTCAATGACCGCGCACTCAGCGGCCTGGCTACCCCCGCCCGTATCGCCCTGATGGTGATCGGGTTCGGTTTGGGCATGGCCGGGCTGCTTTGGCTTTATTCCCTGGTACTGAAATGAACGATAACGACACCCCCGTTGACCAGTGGTGGCTGGCACAGCTCGGCAACACCCTGATCTGGGCGCGCCTGCGGGTACGCCCGGCCGGCACTGCCGAGGTACTGGACAGCGACGGCAATACGCTCAGCTACGACAGCGAGGACACCGCCCGCGCGCAGCTGTTCGACGCCGAGTTCGTCGCCTTTGACGGCCTTGACGAGGAAGACGCGCTGCAGCGCGGCTTCACCTTGCACGAAATCCAGCCGCCGGAAGGCGACGACGACACGTTGCAGGGCCGCATGGTGCAATCCCTCGGCGGCAGGGCCTGACCTGCACTGATGTTCTCCCAGGGCGCATTCGCCGAGACCGACCTGCACTGGCTGGACCGCCTGCTGGATCGCGACCCGTTTGTGACCTTGCTGACCACCGGCGCTGACGGCCTGCCGGAACTGACCCGGCTGCCGGTGCTGTACCAGCGCCAGGGCAAGCAGATCGCGCTGATCGGCCACTGGGCCAAAGCCAACCCGCAGTCACGCTACAGCGGGCGCGCCAAGGTCCTGGTCAACGGGCCACAAGGGTATGTGTCGGCCAGCTGGTACCCGGACAAGGAAAGCGCTGCCCGCGTGCCCACCTGGAACTACGCTGCCGCCGAGCTGGTAGGTGAACTGCATCGCTTCGACGATGCCGCCGCGCTGGCCCGGTTGCTGTCCGACACCAGTGACTTCTACGAAGCGCGGGTCGGTCAGGACTGGCGATTCGAGCCCAAGCGCGATGATCACCGCCCTTCACTGCGCGCCATCGTAGGCTTCCGCCTGGACGTGCAGCAGATACAGATCAAGCTGAAACTGAGCCAGAACCATCCGCAGGCCAATCAGTTGGCGGTGATCGAGGCCTTGTCGGCCCTGGACACGCCCGATGCCCGTGAACTGGCGCAGTGGATGCAGCTCTACCGCAGTGAGCGCGGGGACCAGGCCGATGCCTGACCCGCGCCGCGTTTCCCGCGACGTCGCCACCACCACGGCAGCGACGCCCTCCCCCTCCAGATCGCAAGGGAAGCTCCACCATGAAAGACATCCATAAGCTGCTGCAGAACAACCGCGATTGGGCGGACCGGATCGAACGTGAAGATCCCGAGTTCTTCCATCAGCTGGCCAAGCAGCAGAACCCCGAGTACCTCTGGATCGGCTGTTCTGATTCGCGCGTGCCGGCCAACCAGATCATCGGCATGGCACCGGGCGAGATCTTCGTGCATCGCAACGTTGCCAACGTGGTGGTACACACCGACCTGAACTGCCTGAGCGTCATCCAGTACGCGGTGGACCAGCTCAAGATCAAGCACATCCTGATCGTCGGCCACTACGGCTGCGGCGGCGTGCATGCAGCGCTGAACCACGTGCGCGTCGGCCTGGCCGACAACTGGCTGCGCCATGTAGGCGATGTGGCGCAGAAGCACGATGACATCCTCTCCCAGATCGACGACCCGGAGCTGCGCCATGCGCGCCTGTGCGAGTTGAACGTGATCGAACAGGTGGTCAACGCCTGCCGCTCGACCATCGTCCAGGACGCTTGGGCCCGCGGCCAGAAGCTGATGGTGCACGGCTGGGTCTACAGCCTGCGCGACGGTCGCGTCAGCGAGATGGGCATCGATGTAGGCGGACCTGAAGAGCTGCAGCCGGCGTATGAGAAGGCCTTGTCTTTCGTGCCGCGCAAGGGCAAAAGGCACTGAGCCTGAAAGCCCCTCTCCCTGCGGGAGAGGGGTTGGGGTGAGGGTCGGTCCGCGCCCAGGGCAGAACCAACCCTCATCCGCCCTTCGGGCACCTTCTCCCGGAGGGAGAAGGAGATTTAAAAGCACGACCCTCCGGGCACCTTCTCCCAAAGGGAGAAGGAAGCATCTACCGCCAACAAACAGGCCCCACATGCTCCCTCTACCCTTGAACCTGCTCGGCTGGATCGAAGAACACCGTCATCTCCTGAAGCCGCCAGTCGGCAACAAGATGATCGAGAACGGCGACTTCATCGTGATGGTGGTCGGCGGCCCCAACAGCCGCAGCGACTATCACTTCGACGAAGGCCCGGAGTGGTTCTATCAGCTTGAAGGTGAGATGGTCCTGCGCGTGCAGGAAGATGGCGCGGTACGCGACATCCCGATCCGTGCCGGTGAGATCTTCCTGCTGCCGCCGCGCGTGCCGCATTCACCACAGCGCATGCCCGGCTCGATCGGCCTGGTGGTTGAACGCAAGCGCTTGGACCATGAGCTCGATGGCTTCATGTGGTTCTGCCAACAGTGCAACCACAAACTCTACGAAGAATTCTTCCATCTGAAGAACATCGAAACCGACCTGCCCAAGGTGTTTGATCGGTTCCATGCCTCGCTGGCACACCGTACCTGTAGCGCGTGTGGTGCTGTCCACCCGCTGCCCAAACCGGTCACGCCGGAGGTCTGAACGGCCGGGCGCGGTTACACTGCGGCTACATCCTCGACGTGTCCGCACCGATGAACGAAACGCTGTCACCTGCCCATGCCACCGCGCTTGATGCCGCCGATCCACTGCGCCATCTGCGCAGCCAGTTCCTGATCCCGCAGCACGGCGGTGGCGACCAGACTTACTTCGTCGGCAACTCCCTGGGCCTGCAACCACGCGGCGCGCAGGCGATGGTGCAGGAAGTGATGGACCAGTGGGCGCGCATCGCGGTGGAAGGCCACTTCACCGGCCCGACCCAGTGGTTGAGCTATCACCGCCTGGTGCGCGATTCGCTGACCGGTGTGGTCGGCGCACTGCCGCATGAAGTGGTGGCCATGAACACGCTGAGCGTGAACCTGCACCTGATGATGGTCAGCTTCTATCGCCCGACCAGCGAGCGCCCGGCGATCCTGATGGAAGCCGGCGCCTTCCCCACCGATCGCCACGCGGTGGAAGCCCAGATCCGCTTCCACGGCTTCAACCCGGCCACCGACCTGATCGAAGTGCAGCCGGACGAAGCCAACGGCACCATTTCGATGCAGGCCATCGAGCGCGCCATCAGCGAGCACGGCAAGCGCGTCGCGCTGGTGCTGTGGCCAGGTGTGCAGTACCGCAGCGGGCAAGTGTTCGATCTGGACGCAATCACCCGCCTGGCACGCGCGCAAGGCGCCAATATCGGTTTCGATCTCGCCCATTCGGTCGGCAATGTACCGCTGGCGCTGCATGACGTCGCCCCGGACTTTGCGGTCTGGTGCCACTACAAATACCTCAACGCCGGTCCCGGCGCCGTGGCCGGCGCCTTCGTGCACGAGCGCCATGCCAAGGACACCTCATTGCCGCGCTTTGCCGGTTGGTGGGGCCACGAGCAATCGACCCGCTTCCAGATGGCACCGGAATTCGTCCCGGAGCTGGGTGCCGAAGGCTGGCAGCTGAGCAATCCGCCAGTACTCGGGCTCGCCCCGCTGCGCGCATCGCTGGCCCTGTACGACGAGGCCGGCATGACAGCGCTGCGCGCCAAGTCACTCAAGCTGACCGGCTATCTGGAAACCATGGTGCGGGCCCGCCTGGACAACGTGCTGCAGATCATCACCCCGTCCGAGCCCGAGCGTCGTGGTTGCCAGTTGTCGTTGCGCGTGGCCGGCGGCCGCGCGCAGGGCCGCTCGCTGTTCGAGTACCTGCAATCGGTTGGCGTGCTTGGCGACTGGCGCGAGCCCGATGTGATCCGTATCTCGCCCACCCCCATGTACAACCGCTACAGCGACATCTACCGCTTCGTCGACGAAGTGGAAACCTGGGCTGGCGTCTGACCAACGGAATCTGTGAATTGAACACCCCCACCCCACGCAGCCTCACCCTGATCGGCGCCGGCCTGGCCGGTTCCCTGCTCGCCATCCTGCTGTCGCGGCAGGGCTGGAAGATCACCATCTACGAGCGACGCGGCGACCCGCGTATCGCCGACTACGAGTCCGGCCGTTCCATCAACCTGGCACTGGCCGAGCGCGGCCGCAATGCGCTGCGCCAGGCCGGTGTCGAGGACGAGGTGATGGCCAAGGCGGTGATGATGCGCGGCCGCATGGTGCACCCTCGCGAGGGCGCCCCGGACCTGCAGCGCTATGGCCGCGATGACAGTGAAGTGATCTGGTCCGTGCATCGCAAGGATCTCAACATCACCCTGCTGCAATTGGCCGAACAGGCCGGTGCCAATATCCATTTCCACCGTCGCCTGCACACCGTGGACTTCGATGCCGGCTATGCGCGTTTCATCGATGACCGCGATGACCAACCCCACGATATCCACTTCAATACCCCGCTGATCGGCGCCGATGGTGCCGGTTCGGCGCTGCGTGCCGCCATGAACCGCAAGCGGCCGCTCGGCGAGCGCACGGAGTTCCTCGATCATTCCTACAAGGAACTTGAAATTCCGCCCGCTGCCGACGGCAGCTTCCAGATCGAGGCCAATGCGCTGCACATCTGGCCGCGCGGCAACTACATGTGCATCGCCCTGCCCAATGACGAAGGCACGTTCACCGTCACCTTGTTCCTGCCCAATGAAGGCGACCCCAGCTTCGCGACAGTGCGCAACGGCGCCGAAGCCGAGGCTCTGTTCCAGCGCGACTTCGCCGACGCCCTGCCGTTGATTCCGGACCTGCGTGCCGATTGGGACCAGCATCCGCCCGGCCTGCTGGGCACGCTGTACCTGGACCGCTGGCACCAGTGCGGCAAAGCCGTGCTGATCGGCGACGCTGCACACGCGATGGTGCCCTTCCACGGCCAGGGCATGAACTGTGCCTTCGAAGATTGCGTGGTACTGGCTCGCTGCCTGGCCGACAACGCCACCACCGAACAGGCCTTCGCCGCATTTGAAGCCGAGCGCAAACCCAATGCCGCCGCCATCCAGCAGATGGCCCTGGACAACTACCTGGAGATGCGCGACCGCGTCGCCGACCCGACCTACCTGCTGCAACGTGAGCTGGAGCATGAACTCCAGGCACGCTGGCCCACCCGCTTCGTACCGCATTACACGATGGTGACGTTCCTGCACACGCCCTATGCCGTGGCGCTGGAACGCACCCGTCTGCAGCAGACTCTCCTGGCCAACGCCACTGCCGGCCTGGATTCGCTGGACAGCATCGACTGGGCGGCACTGGAACAGCTCGTCCACGCGCAGCTGCCAGTACTGGAAGGAGCCCACTGATGTCCGATAGCTTCCTGTTCTACGACCTGGAAACCTTCGGCCAGGACCCGCGTCGCACCCGAATCGCCCAGTTCGCCGCCGTACGCACCGATGCGGCGTTGAACGTCATCGAGGAGCCGGTCAGCTTCTACGTCAAACCAGCGGATGACCTGCTGCCCTCGCCCATCGCGACGCTGATCACTGGCATAACGCCGCAGCATGCCTTGGCAGAAGGCGTGAGCGAGGCCGAAGCCTTTGCCCGCATCAACGAGATGATGAGCAAGCCCAAGACCTGCACCCTGGGCTACAACACGCTGCGCTTCGATGACGAGTTCGTGCGCTACGGCCTGTTCCGCAACTTCCACGATCCGTACGAACGCGAGTGGCGCAGCGGCAACTCGCGCTGGGACCTGCTCGACATGCTGCGCCTGGTGCACGCGCTGCGTCCGGACGGCATCAACTGGCCCAAGCGCGAAGATGGCGCTACCTCGTTCAAGCTCGAACACCTGGCGCTGGCCAACGACGTGCGCGAAGGTGATGCCCATGAAGCGCTGTCCGACGTCTACGCCACGATCGGCATGGCGCGCCGCTTCCGCCAGGCACAACCGCGCATGTGGGACTACGCGCTGCGCCTGCGTGACAAGCGCTACGTGGGCAGTCTGCTGGACGTGATCGCCATGCAGCCGGTACTGCACATCTCGATGCGTTATCCGGCCAGCCGCATGTGCGCTGCACCGGTGCTGCCGCTGGCGCGCCATCCGCATATCAACAACCGGGTCATCGTGTTCGACCTGGAAGGCGATATCGAGCCCTTGCTGGAGCTTTCGGTCGAAGAGATCACCGCGCGCCTGTACACCCGCGCCGCTGATCTGCCTGAAGGCCAGCAGCGGATTCCCTTGAAAGAGGTGCATCTCAACAAGGTACCGGCGTTGGTTGCATGGAATCACCTGCGCGAGGCCGATTTCGAGCGCCTGCAGATCGACCCTGCGACGATTGAAGCCAAGGCGGAGAAACTGCGCGAACTCGGCCCGCAGCTCGCCGAGAAGGCCCGCCAGGTCTTCGCACGGGAACGCGTCAGCGACGGCCCCATCGACGCCGATGCCTCGCTCTACGATGGCTTTCTTGCCGAGGGCGACAAAGGCCTGCTCAGCACGGTGCGCACCGCGCCGCCGGAGGCACTGGCCGAACTGGAACAGCGCTTCCGCGACCCGCGCCTGCCCGAGCTGCTGTTCCGCTACCGCGCCCGCAACCACCCGCAGACGCTGGACGCCACCGCCCGCTCACGCTGGGATGCGTATCGTCAGCAGCGTTTCAGCACGCCCGGCATGGCCGAACAGACCCTGCCCGAATACGTGGCGCAGATCGCCGCGCTGCGGGAAGAACACAAGGACAACCCGGCAACCCTGGCCTTGCTTGATGCGCTTGACCAGTGGCGCCACAGCCTGCAGGACACACCATGATCCAGTACTTCAGCGATGCCAGCTTCAAGTTCCTGCGCGGGCTGGCCCGCCACAATGACAAGACCTGGTTTGCCGAGCACAAGCAGCAGTACGAAGACCATGTGCGGCAACCCTTCCTGCGCCTGATCGCCGACCTGCAGCCGGACCTGACCGCGGTCAGCGAACATTTCCAGGCCGACCCGCGCACGGTTGGCGGTTCGCTGTTCCGCATCTACCGGGATTCGCGCTTCTCCAGCGACAAGACCCCTTACAAGACCTGGCAGGGCGCACGCCTGTTCCACGAGCGCCGCAAGCAGGTGCCCGCGCCGTCGTACTACATCCATCTGGCACCGGGCGAGAGTTTTGTCGGCGCCGGCATCTGGCACCCGGAACCGGACGTGCAACGCCGTCTGCGGCAGTTCATTTTCGACAACCCCGGCAGTTGGAAGGCCGCCGCGCATGCCCCAGCCACGCGCAAGCGTTACGCGTTCGAAACCAGCGAAAAGCTGGTGCGCCCGCCGCGCGGCTTTCCCGCCGATTTCGAGTTCATCGACGACCTCAAGCACCGCAACTGGGTGCTGTGGCGCTCACTCGATGACGAGGTGATGACCGGCCCACGCCTGCGCCAGACCCTGGCGAAGGATCTGGCCGCCCTGGGCCCGTTCGTCGACTACCTGTGCGCGGCGCTGGACCTTGAGTTCTGATTAGCCCTGGCTTCACGCAAACCAAACCGGTTTGCGGCACGCTTGGCGGCAACCTCCGACAGGAAGCCGCCATGACCAGCATCCACCTTCAAGTCTGGATCGACGCCCCGCTGGCCACCGTCTACGCCGGCCTGGCCAATGCCGAGGGACTGGGCCACTGGTGGATACCGCACCAGCAATCGGTCATCGACGGTGACACCGTGCTCAGCCACAACCCCGGCTCCGGCCACGGCGTGGTAGCGCTGAAGGTGCTTGAAAACACCGCCAGCCGCTGCGTGCGCTGGGAAGTGATAAGCCGGCATCCACCGCAGAGCCCGGCCTCGGCCTGGACCGGCACCGAGATCCGTTTCGATCTGTCACGACGGGCGAGCCCAGGTAGCTGGCGCGGTCTTCCACACGAAGGCGAACCGATGACGGTGCTGGAATTTCATCACCTGGGCTGGGATGGCGACAGTGAGTACCTGGGTTTCTGCAGCCAGGCCTGGGCCGAAACCCTGGTGATGCTGCGTCGCTGGGCCGAAGCACGCGGCACCGCGCACCCCTGATATCAAGGACCGCAACACCATGAAAAAATGGATACTTGCCGCCGTCGTCGCCATCGCAGTGCTGCTGGCCGCCTATGTGATCGGCGGGCCCTACCTGGCAATCCGCGGCATCAGCCAGGCCATCGAGCAGCGTGACACCGGCAAGCTGGCCCGGCACGTCGACTTTGCTGCGGTGCGCGTCAACATGAAGGCGCAGCTCAACGATTACGTCGTGCGCAAGGCCGGCGCGGACATGCAATCCAGCCTGTTCGGCCAGGTCGCCCTCGGCGTTGCCGGCAACCTCGCCGGTGCCGGCGTCGATACCTTCGTCACTCCGCTCGGCATCGCCGCCATCCTGCAGGGCGACAGCCTGTGGAAGCGCGCCATCGGCGATACCGTCGGCGGCGACACCTGGGCACCGCCTTCGCCGGCCAAGCCATTGGCCGATACCACCGGCCACTACGAATCGTTGTCGCGCTTCACCGCCACCACCCATCTGCAAGATGGCCGTGAGGTGGTGTTCGTGCTCAGCCGGCAGGGGCTGCGCTGGCGCCTGACCAGCATCCAACTGCCGCTGGGACAGGCGCCGGCGTAACCGGCGCCGGGTTCCCCCTCAGGCGATCTTGCGCGGGAGCTCCTCGATCTCGCTGTCCGCCAGGAAGGCCTCCAGTGAATCATCCATCGCCTGCATCCACGGCGTGTGGTGCAAGGGCGCCAGCGTCCCGGTCAGCACCGAGCGGTAGCTGTAATTGCGGTAGCCGAGGATGTCGTCCTTCTTGTCGTGCTTCCACTGCTTGAACAGCTCGGCCACTGCCTCGACCTTGAAGTCCGGGTAGTCGGTGGCATCGATAAGGTCGCGCACATACTGGGTCTGGAAATCGATGTCCTGTTCGGCCGAGGTCGTCGCCTCCTCGCCGGCCAACCACGCCTCGCTGTCCTGACGCATCTGCGCAGTCGTCGGCAATGCGATCCGGCCCAGGATCACATCGCGTGCGTACCAGGCCTGCGCATCGAACATATTGAAGGTGTAGTACTGATCCTGCATGCCCAGGTAGATCAACTTGGGGTTGTCGATCCAGAACACGCCCTTGTACAGATCAGCAGGATACAGGCGGTTACGGGTACGCAGGGTCAGCGTATCCGGCAGGAACGGAAAGTGATGCTGATAGCCGGTGCACAGCACGATGGCGTCCACTTCCTTGCTACTGCCATCTATGAAGTGCGCGGTGTTGCCTTCCACGCGCTGCAACAAGGGCTTCTCGTCGAAGGCATCAGGCCAGTCATAGCCGGTGGCCGCGCTGCGATAGCTAAAGGTCACCGAGCGCGCGCCGTACTTGTAGCACTGCGTACCGATATCTTCGGCCGAGTAGCTGGAGCCGACCAGCAACAGATCCTTGCCACTGAACTCGCAGGCATCGCGGAAATCATGCGCGTGCAGTACGCGGCCGGGGAAACGGTCCACGCCCTCGAAGAACGGCGCGTTGGGCGTGGAGAAATGGCCGGTTGCAACAATCACCCGATCAAACTCTTCGCTGACCAGCTCGTCCTTCTTCAGGTCTCGTACGCTGACCGTGAAGCGCCCGGTTTCCTCTGAATAATCGACCCACTGCACCGCCATATTGAAGCGGATCTGATCCCGCACGCCGCTTTTTTCGATGCGGCCCATGATGTAGTCGCGCAGCACGGCGCGCGGCGGATAGGAGGCGATCGGGCGGCCAAAATGCTCTTCAAAACTGTAGTCGGCAAACTCCAGTGCTTCCTTTGGCCCGTTCGACCAGAGATAGCGGTACATGCTGCCATGCACGGGTTCGCCGTAAGCATCCAGCCCGGTACGCCATGTGTAGTTCCACATCCCGCCAAGATCCGATTGCTTCTCATAGCAGACGATCTCTGGCACTTCGGCCCCACCTCGACGGGCGGATTCAAAGGCACGAAGTTGCGCCAGGCCGCTCGGGCCGGCTCCAAGAATGGCGATACGCATGGTCATTCGGGTTGTTCTCCTGTGTAGCTGCCAACGCGCGGACGCGACGGCACTGCGCAAGGGCGCGTGATGCACCGTGCAGGAGAGACAATGCGTCCGGTCCCGCGCGGCGCGCGAAACACCCGGCCGCCACGCAAGGCAGCGTTGAAGGGAATGGCAGGTACGTGACGCTACCGGTCGGGGAACAGGCCCCGCCCCTGGATCACCGGGTGGGTGCAGTGCGGGAGGGATCTGCTGGATGGATGCAGATCAGGATGCGGCAGGATTGCCGTAGTGAAGGAAAGTCCCGCAAAGGCGACCCCATCCTAACATGCGATGAACAGCCACCTGCAACCCCACCGGCAGAAGTGATGCAAGCCGAAGCGCGAGCACGCCGGCGGCGCAACGGCCGCCCGCGATTGCATTCAATGCGGCCGATGATGGTCTGCAGCGTCGTGGCTTACGCCGCGCCTGCCTATCGCCTCAGGGGTTGGCGACGCCGTGCGGCACGTGGCCTGCCGCTACGTGCTGGCGTGCGCTGTCGATGTTGTGCTGTGAATCATCGAAGAAGATGTCGGCACCAAACGCTTCCAGGAACGGGCCCTTATGGCGACCGCCAAGGAACAAGGCCTCGTCCAGACGCACGCCCCATTCACGCAAGGTGCGGATCACGCGCTCGTGCGCCGGCGCAGAACGCGCCGTCACCAAGGCCGTGCGGATCGGTGCTGCCTCGCCCGCCGGGAACGCCGCCTGCAAGGCATGCAACGCGGACAGGAAGTTGCGGAACGGACCACCGCTGAGCGGCTCGTGCGCACGTTCGCGCTCATGCCGGCCAAAGGCTTCAACGCCCTGCTCGCGCGAAATGCGTTCGCTTTCATCGCCGAAGATCACCGCGTCACCATCGAAGGCGATGCGCAGCTGGGTCTTGGAGCGACCGGTATCGGTGGCCGCTGCCGATGCGGCAGCAACCTCCTGCGCGCTCTGCGGCAGGATCGTGGCTGCAGCAATGCCATTGACCAGGGCACGGCGCACGGAATCGGGGTTTGCCGACAGGAACAGGTCGGTACCGAACGGCTTGACGTACGGCCAGGTCGGCTCGCCCGCAGTGAAGGTGGCGCGCACGATATCCAGCTTGTAGTGCTGGATGGAGTTGAAGATGCGCAGTCCGGTATCAGCCGAATTGCGCGACAACAGGATCACCTCCACGCGCGGGGTCTCCACCGGCGCGCCATCATTGAGCGCCAGCAGCTTGCGTACCACCGGGAAGGCAACACCGGGCTTGAGCACATCGTCCTCGTGCGCACGCTGGTAGGCGGCATAGGCCTCCAGGCCTTCGCGTTCGAACAAGGCATGGCCTTCTTCGAGATCAAACAATGCGCGCGAGGTAACCGCAACGGTGAGAAGCCGGGGAGTGTTGTCACCCATGGACGATGAACCCAATACGATCAAGGAACGGGACCCAGTCTACCCGGAAGCGGCGCTACTGCATCCAATCCCAGATCCCGCTTCCCCAATCCCGGCTTTCAAACCATGAACTGCTCGCTGAGCATGCGCTCTTCCAGGTTGTGTTCGGGATCGAACAGCAAGGTGACCTGGCGCTCGCGGGACTCGCGGATGGTCACTTCCACCACGTCGCGGGTTTCATGCGAATCGGCGGTGACGCTGACCGGGCGCTTGTAGGGATCGAGCACGCGGAAACGCACTTCGGTCTCGGCCTTGAGGATGGCACCACGCCAGCGGCGTGGTCGGTAAGGCGCCAGCGGGGTCAGCGCGATGGTGTTGGAGCCCAGCGGCAGGATCGGGCCGTGCGCGGAATAGTTGTACGCGGTGCTGCCGGCCGGGGTGGAGACCAGCACGCCATCGCAGATCAGCTCTTCGACCCGCTGCTGGCCATTGAGATCGATGCCGATGTGCGCGGCCTGCCGGGTCTGGCGCAGCATCGACACGTCGTTGTAGGCCAGCGAGCCGGTGGTGGTGCCGGATTCGGTCTGGGCCACCATTTCCAGAGGACGCAGGTGCGCCGGCTCGGCCAGTGCCAGCCGTTCGAGCAGATCGTCATCACGGTAGTGGTTCATCAGGAAGCCGACGGTGCCCAGCTTCATGCCGAACACCGGCTTGCCCTTGCTGCCGTGGCGGTGGAGGGTCTGCAGCATGAAGCCGTCGCCGCCGAGCGGGCAGATGACGTCGGCCTCCTCCGGGGCATGGTCGCCGTAACGGGCCGCCAGGGCGGCACGCGCCTGCTGGGCAGCCTCGACGGTACTGGCAAGGAATGCGATTCGGGGGGACACGGGCGCGTCTTTCGGTTCGGCTTGGAGGGCGAGGATAACCTGCTGATGTGCTGGAGGGTGCTTTCGTTTGCTTGGAAACTGAAGGCCACTGGCAAGAGCCTGCCCTCTCCCCAACCCCTCTCCCGCAAGGGAGAGGGGCTTGTAGTGCCGAGCCATGCTCGGCGGAGGCGTTCCCGGCAATGCCCCAAAAGCTCCCCCTCTCCCCAACCCCTCTCCCGCAAGCGGGAGAGGGGCTTGTAGTGCCGAGCCATGCTCGGCAGAGGCGTCCCCGGTAATGCCCAAAAGCTCCCCTCTCCCCAACCCCTCTCCCGCAAGGGGAGAGGGGCTTGTAGTGCCGAGCCATGCTCGGCAGAGGCGTCCCCGGTAGTGCCCAAAAGCTCCCCTCTCCCCAACCCCTCTCCCGCAAGGGGAGAGGGGCTCAGTGCACTGCGATCCCCAGCAATGCGTGCAGCTGCAGCTGTAGCCCCCTCCCCTTGCGGGGCGGCTGATAGCAGCTTGCGACCCACTGGTTCGCTGCTATCAGAGCGCCTTTGCGTAAGCGAAGGCCGGGGCGCGGAGCGGGGGGGTGCGGAGAGGGGTAGCTCTTGATTTCACCCAAAACAAAAAAGAACGGGCCCAAAAGGGCCCATTCTCCAAAACAAAAACCTAACGCTTTAAGCGCCGTGCGCAGCCAGCTGACCCAAACGCTGCACCGCGACCGACACGGTCGGATAATCCAGCGTCTTCTGCTCTGCCAGTTCAGCCAGCATCGCCAACGTGAAGCGCAAGCCACTGTCATCGCGACCCAGCCATGCAGCCACCTTGGCCTCGGCAGTCGTGCCGCGCATCGACAGTACCTGGCCGGTCAGCACGCGCTGATGCGCAGCCAGCTCGTCGCGCAGCACGCCACGGGCAACCGCATGCCAACGGCCGTTGACCTCGAGTGCGTCGATCTGCTCGAACAGCCACGGCATCTGCAGGGCTTCGCCCAGGCGGAAGTGGACCTTGGATACGTCCACCGGCTTGAGCTTGCGCGGACGTGCCAGTTCAATGATGTCGAACGCCGGCTCCAGGAACTGCAGCTCGGACAACTGCTGTGCCAATGCTGCCGGCAAGCCCTTCTCCTTCCAAGCCACAACGCTGGCCTCATAGGCCGGACGCTGCGAATCAGGCAGCACGCCCGAGGCGACGCGGATGTCGTTGAACGGACCCTGGTAACGGTCCACCGCCGCGGTGATGCCCGGCATCGCGCCCGGACGGGTCAGCAGCCACCGCACGAACGAACGCTGCAGCTTCCAGATCACTTCCAGAGCATCCACCTGCACCGCTTCCGGCAAGGTGCCATCCAGGGCATCGATCTGCGTCCACAGCGCACGCGCGTCCAGCGTTTCGCGGCTGATGGTATAGGCCTTGGCGACCTCGGCCACGGTACGGCCGGTGTCTTCCTGCATGCGCATCAGGAAGGTGGCACCCATGCGGTTGATGGTCTGGTTGGTCACGGCCGTGGCGATGATTTCGCGCTTCAGGCGGTGACGTTCCATCGCATCGGCGTACTTCTTCTGCAACGGCAGCGGGAAGTAGCGCAGCAGCTCCTTGGACAGGTACGGGTCTTCCGGGATGTCCGACTCCAGCAACTGCTGGAAGGCGACGATCTTGGAGTACGACAGCAGCACCGCCAGTTCCGGACGGGTCAGGCCCTGGCCACGCAGCTTGCGTGCCGACAGCTCGGCGTCGGACGGCAGGAACTCGATCTGGCGATCCAGCAGGCCCTGCTTCTCCAGCGTGCGGATGAAGTGCTGCTTGGAACCCAGACGCTTGCTGCTCATCCGCTCCATCAGGCTCAGCGCCTGGTTCTGACGGTAGTTGTCCATCAGCACCAGTTCGCCGACTTCGTCGGTCATCGAGGCCAGCAGCTTGTTGCGCTGGTCCACGGTGAGCTTCTTGGCGCGCACCACGTCGTTGAGCAGGATCTTGATGTTGACTTCGTGGTCGGAGGTATCCACACCGGCCGAGTTGTCGATGAAGTCGGTGTTGAGCAACACCCCTACCTGCGCGGCCTCAATGCGGCCCAGCTGGGTCATGCCCAGGTTGCCGCCCTCGCCCACGATCTTGCAGCGCAGCTCGCCACCATTGACGCGCAATGCGTTGTTGGCGCGGTCGCCGACATCGGCATTGGTCTCGCTGGCCGACTTGACGTAGGTACCGATGCCGCCGTTCCACAGCAGGTCAACCGGTGCCTTCAGCGCGGCGTTGATCAGGTCGGTCGGGTTCATCGCCTTGATGCTGGCGTCGATGCCCAGTGCCTCACGCACTTCCGGGGTGATCTCGATCGATTTGAGCGAACGCGGATAAATGCCGCCGCCCTTGCTGATCAGCTTGCTGTCGTAATCGGCCCAGCTCGAACGCGGCACCTTGAACATGCGTGCGCGCTCCTTGAACGAGCTGGCAGCCGTCGGGTTCGGGTCGAGGAAAATGTGGCGATGGTCGAAGGCGCAGACCAGGCGGATGTGCTCGGACAGCAACATGCCGTTACCGAATACGTCGCCCGACATGTCGCCAACACCGACCACGGTGAAGTCCTGCTTCTGGCAGTCACGGCCCAGCGCACGGAAGTGGCGCTTGACCGACTCCCACGCGCCTCGCGCGGTGATGCCCATGCCCTTGTGGTCGTAACCCACCGAACCACCGGAGGCGAACGCGTCGTCCAGCCAGAAGCCGTGCGCACGGGCAATGCCGTTGGCGGTGTCGGAGAAGGTCGCCGTGCCCTTGTCGGCAGCCACCACCAGGTACGGATCGTCCATGTCATGACGCACCACGCCCTGCGGTGGCACGATCTTGTTGTTGACGATGTTGTCGGTGATGTCGAGCAGGCCGTTGATGAAGCGCTTGTAGCAGGCCACGCCTTCGGCGAACCATGCATCACGGTCCACCGACGGGTCGGGCAGCTGCTTGGCGAAGAAACCGCCCTTGGAGCCGACCGGCACGATCACGGTGTTCTTCACCATCTGCGCCTTGACCAGGCCCAGCACCTCGGTGCGGAAGTCTTCGCGACGGTCCGACCAGCGCAGGCCACCACGGGCCACCGGGCCGAAGCGCAGGTGGGTACCTTCCACGCGCGGGCCGCACACGAAGATTTCGCGGTACGGGCGCGGCTTGGGCAGGTCCGGCACCTTGGCGGCGTCGAACTTGAAGCTGATGTAGTCGGCCGGGCCACCGTCGGCACGCACGCCATCCTTGCGCACCATGTAGTAGCTGGTACGCAGGGTAGCTTCGATCACGCCGATGAAGCTGCGCAGGATGCGGTCTTCGTCCAGGCTGGAGACGCCGTCGAGCAGCTTGATCAACACCTCGTGCACCAGCGCCATGCGTGCAGCACGGTCGCTCTTGCGGGCCTTGACCACGCCGTCGAGCAGCTTGAGGGTGGCGGCATCGTCACCGGCCAGCTGCTTGAACTGGGCCAGCTGCGCATCCAGCACGGCCTTGTCGGCCGACGGGGTCGGCTCGAAGCGGGCTTCGAACAGCTCGACGATCAGGCGTGCCAGCAGCGGATAACGGTTGAAGGTGCCTTCCACATACGCCTGCGAGAACGGCACGCCGATCTGCAGCAGGTACTTGCAGTAGCCACGCAGCATCGACACCTGGCGCCAATCCAGGCCGGAGCCAAGCACCAGACGGTTGAAACCGTCGTTCTCGGCATCGCCGTGCCAGACGCGGGCGAAGGCATCGCTGAAGGCCGCATTGGCACTGGCCGGGTCGATCGCACCGATGGTGGATTCAACCTCGAAGTCCTGCACGTATACCGGTGCGTCATCGACCATCAGCTTGTACGGGCGCTCGGCGATCACGCGCAGGCCCATGTTTTCCATCATCGGCAGCACGTCGGACAGCGGAATGTCTTCCAGCTGGCGGTACAGCTTCAGGCGCAGGCCGTCGCTACCATCGCGACGGGTGGCCTGCAGGCTCAGGCGCAGATCGTCCGGACCGGTCAGCGCGTCGAGCTGCGCCACGTCGGCGGCAGCAATCTCGGCACTGGAGTCTTCGATATAACCGGCCGGCAGCGCCTTGCCGATACGCGAGGCGATACGCAGGCCTTCGCCTTCGCCATGGCTGCTGACCAGCGCTTCGCGCAGATCGTCCTGCCAGTTGCGCAGCACGTGGGCCAAGCGCTTCTCCAGGCCCTCGATGTCCAGCTCAAGGCTCTGCCCGGCCTTCGGGCGCACGATCAGGTGCACCTGGGCCAGCGGCGAGTCCCCCAGCACCACGCTGGAATCAACGTATTCGCCCTGCAGGGCGTCCTTGAGCATGCTTTCAACGCGCAGGCGCACGTCGGTGTTGAAGCGCTCGCGCGGCAGGAACACCAGTGCCGAGATGAAGCGACTGAACTTGTCGCGGCGCAGGAACAGGCGGCTGCGCACACGCTCCTGCAGGCCCAGCACGCCCATGGCGGTGCGGAACAATTCGTCCTCGCTGGACTGGAACAGCTCCTCGCGCGGCAGCGATTCCAGGATATGGCGCAGCGCCTTGCCGCTATGGCTGGACAGGCTCAGGCCCGAGCGCGCCATCACGTTCTCATAGCGCTGGCGCACCAGCGGGATTTCCCACGGGCGCCGGTTGTAGGCGCTGGAGGTGAACAGGCCAAGGAAGCGCTGCTCGCCGATGATCTTGCCCTTGGCGTCGAATTCCAGCACGCCGATGTAGTCCATGTAGCCGCCGCGGTGGATATGCGAGCGGGCATTGGTCTTGGTCAGGATCAGCGCGTCATGCAGGCTGCTGGTGGCATTCAGGCCTTCCGCCGCCAGGCCCTTGACCGGGCGCGCGACCATGGTGTCCTTGCCGCGCATCAGGCCCAGGCCGGTGCCGTTCTGCGCGACCAGCACTTCTTCCTTGCCCTTCTTCTCGACCTTGTATTCGCGGTAGCCGAAGAAGGTGAAATGGTTGTCGGCGGCCCAACGCAGGAACTCCTGCGCCTCGGCGCGCGATTCCTTGGTCACCGGCAAGGTGCGCTTGCCCAGGTCGTCGGCCAGCGCCAATGCCTTGTCGGTCATCGGCTGCCAGTCATTGACGATGGCGCGCACGTCGTCCAGTGCGGCGGTGACGCGCTTGGCAACTGCCTCCAGCGCGTCGGCCGGCTGGCGATCGATCTCCAGCAGCATCACCGATTCCAGCTTGCCCTCGCCCACGCCGCTGAGCTTGCCGGCCTTGTCACGGGCAACGCTGATCACCGGGTGGCCCAGCACATGCACGCCGATGCCCTGCTCGGTCAACGCCAGGGTGACCGTGTCCACCAGGAACGGCATGTCGTCGTTGACGATCTGCAGCACCGTGTGTGCCGACTCCCAACCGTCGGCCTTGAGCGTCGGATTGAACACGCGCACATTGGCCTTGCCCGGCTTGCGGGTGCGGGCGAACTCGAGCATGCCGGCGGCAAGCACCGCCCAATCGTCGGCCGAGTGCAGCTTGAACTCGTCGGCCTCCATGCGCTTGTAGAACGCCGTAGCAAATGCCACTGCCTGCGCCTGCGCGGCTGCAGCGGGATAACGCTTCCGCAAGGCTGCAAATACCGGCTCTAGCGAGAGGCCGGCTGCGGCGATGTTCTGCTTCACGGCCGGTTTGGATTTCGTCTTTACGGACTTGGCAGCACTGTTTTGCGATTTCATGGCAGAGCTTTGGGTGTTGCTCGGTTGGAGAAACCGCGATTGTATCGCCGGCAACCAAAAGAACCTTGCTGCAGGGCCGCATTAATCCCGCGGAAAAAAACCAAATCCGTGTCGTGTGCCCTCGCTTTGTAAGGAGCGCGCAGGATGATTCGATGTCTGCCACCTGAATCTCGGTCGCTCTCGGCACAGTGAAAGCACAATTACGTTGCAGTAATTCTAAACTGGACGGTATAGTCCACCGCTTATGTCCGCCCCCACCACCCCCATCGCTGTTCGCGACGATCGTGACGAACGCGTGTTCGAAGCCGTGCGCGAGCTGCTGGCAACCCAAGGCATGCGCCTGAGCATGGATGCGGTTGCTGCACGCGCCGGCTGCTCCAAGCAGACGCTGTACAGCCGCTATGGCTGCAAGCGCGAGCTGTTGAGCCAGGCAATGCAACTGCATGTGAGTGCGGCCACCGCCGGCCTTACCACCTGCCCGCAACAAAGCCTGCGTACCATCCTGCTGGAGTTCGCCACGCAGTACCTGGAACAACGCAACCGCCCGCACGCGCGGCGCACGTCCCAGGTCATCGGTGCCAGCGCCCACGAATTCCGCGACGAAGCGCGCTTCATGTACACCGCCAGTGGCGAAGCCTTGCGCAATCACGTAGCTGAATGGATGCAGACCGAGATCTCACGGAGCCGTCTCAACCATGACGACCCGCATTTCATGGCCGAGCTGTTAATAAGCATGATTGCCGGCCAGGACTTTGAACGTCAGCGCTTCCACGCTCCCCACCGTGACGACGCCGAGCAGCGTCGGCGCTGGGCCGAGTTTGCCGTCGACGGCTTTTTGCGTGCTTTTGCCTCCCCGCAAGCACCCCTCGCATCCACAGATAAAAACAACACCCGGAGTTTCTCCTGATGACCGCCTCACTCCGTCTCTTCGCTCTGGCCTGCGCCGCGACATTGACCCTTACCGCATGCAAGAAGCCCCAGGAACAGGCCGCTCCGCCGCCGCCGGAAGTGGGCGTTGTCGAGGCCAAGCCGCAGACCCTGCCGCTGCAGCGCGAGCTGGTCGGCCGCCTGTCGCCGTTCCGCTCTGCCGACGTCCGCGCCCGCGTGGCCGGCGTGCTGCAGAAGCGCGTGTACGAAGAAGGCAGCACGGTCAAGGAAGGCCAGGTGCTGTTCCTGATCGATCCGGCACCGCTGCAGGCCTCGCTGGCCTCGGCTGAAGCCGCGCTCGCCTCGGCCCGCGCCAGCTATACCAATGCCCGCGCCACGGCGACCCGTGCACGTTCGCTGGCACCGCAGAGTTATGTGTCCAAGTCCGATCTGGACAACGCCGAGGCCGCCGAGCGCTCGGCCGCTGCCGCCGTGCAGCAGGCCCAGGCCGCCGTCACCACTGCCCGCATCAATCTGGGTTACGCCCGTGTCACCGCGCCCATCTCGGGCCAGACCGGCAAGCAGCAGGTCACCGAGGGTGCCTTGGTTGGCCAGGGCGAGACCACCCTGCTGACCACGGTGGACCAGATCGACCCGCTGTACGTGAACTTCTCGATGACGGCTGAAGAGCTGAGCTCGCTGCGCGCCGCGCAGGACAAGGGGGCGGTTGCGCTGGCCGGCGACGGCAAGACCACGGTGCAGGTCAACCTGCCGGACAGCACGCCGTACAACCAGGAAGGCACGCTGGACTTCTCCTCGACTACGGTCGACCCGGCCACCGGCACGGTGTCGCTGCGTGCACAGCTGCCCAACCCGGACCACATCCTGCTGCCGGGCTCGTTTGTCAGCTTCAAGGCCAACCTGGGTGAGCGTCACAACGCCTTCCTGGTCCCGCAACAGGCCGTGCAGCGCGACACCCAGGGCGGCTACGTGCTGGTTGTCGGCAGCGACGGCAAGGTCGCACGCAAGGCCGTCACCCTGGACAACCAGCAAGGCGGCAACTGGCTGATTTCCTCGGGCCTGCAGGCTGGCGACAAGGTCATCGTCTCCGGTGTGCAGAAGGTCAAGGAAGGCGCGCCGGCCAACCCGAAGCCGTGGCAGCCGGACGCCGCCAAGCCTGCGGCCGCCGCCCCGGCCGCAGCGCCGGCGAAGAAGGAATAACGGGACCCCGTCATGCCTAAATTTTTCATCGAACACCCGGTATTCGCGTGGGTGGTGGCCATCCTGATCTCGCTTGGCGGCGTGATCTCGATCCTCAACCTGGGCATTGAGTCCTACCCCAGCGTGGCGCCACCGCAGGTGACCGTCACCGCCAACTACCCGGGCGCCAGTGCGTCCACCGCGGAAAAATCGGTCACCCAGGTGATCGAGCAGCAGTTGACCGGTATCGACAACCTGATGTACTTCAGCTCGTCGTCGGCATCCACCGGCCGCGTCACCATCACCCTGACCTTCGATAGCGGCACCGACCCCGACATCGCCCAGGTGCAGGTGCAGAACAAGGTGTCGCTGGCGACCCCTCGCCTGCCTTCGGAAGTAACCAAGCAGGGCGTGGTGGTGGCCAAGGCCAACGCCGGCTTCCTGATGGCGGTGGGCGTGCGTTCGGATGACGGCAGCGTTGACCGTGACGCACTGAACGACATCGTCGGTGCGCGCGTGCTGGAGCAGATTTCGCGTGTTCCGGGCGTCGGCAGCACCCAGCAGTTCGGTTCCGAGTACGCCATGCGCGTGTGGCTGAACCCGGAAAAGCTGCAGGGTTACCACCTGTCGGCCACCGACGTGTACAACGCCATCGGTACCCAGAACCTGCAGTTCGCCGCAGGCTCGGTGGGCGGCGACCCTGCCCCGAACGGCCAGGCCTTCACCGCTACCGTGGCCGCCGAAGGCCGTTACAGCACGCCGGAAGAGTTCGAGAACACCATCCTGCGGGCCAATAGCGACGGCAGCGTGGTCAAGCTCAAGGACGTGGCCACCGTGTCCTTCGGTGCGTCCAACTACGGCTTTGATACCAAGTACAACGGCAAGCCGGTGGCGGTGTTCGCCATCCAGCTGCTGCCCGGCGCCAACGCCCTGGACGTGTCCGAGGCCGTGCGCGCCAAGATGGACGAGCTGGCGCCGAGCTTCCCGCCCGGCGTGAGCTGGTTCACGCCGTACGACAGCACCACCTTCGTCACCATCTCGATCGAGGAAGTGATCCACACCCTGGTCGAGGCCATCATCCTGGTCTTCCTGGTGATGTTGATCTTCCTGCAGAACTTCCGCGCGACGATCATCCCTACCCTGGTCATCCCGGTGGCCCTGCTCGGCACCTTCATGGGCATGCTGGCGATCGGCTTCACCATCAACCAGCTGACCCTGTTTGCGATGGTGCTGGCAATCGGCATCGTGGTCGATGACGCCATCGTCGTCATCGAGAACGTCGAACGCATCATGAGCGAGGAAAAGCTCGACCCGAAGCCGGCCACGCAGAAAGCCATGAGCCAGATCACCGGCGCCGTGGTGGCCATCACCGTGGTGCTGGCGGCGGTATTCATCCCGTCGGCACTGCAGCCGGGTGCATCGGGTGAGATCTACAAGCAGTTCGCGCTGACCATCGCCATGGCGATGGGTTTCTCCGCCCTGCTGGCACTGACCTTCACCCCGGCACTTTGCGCCGCGTTCCTGAAGCCCACCCACAACGACAACCCGAACTGGGTCTACCGCACCTTCAACAAGTACTACGGCAAGCTGGAAAAGAGCTATGTCGGCACCGTGGGCGGCGTCATCAAGCATGCCCCGCGCTGGTTGATGGTGTTCGCGCTGTTGCTGGTACTGTGCGGCTTCCTGTTCACCCGCCTGCCGGGCAGCTTCCTGCCGGAAGAAGACCAGGGCTATGCGCTGGCCATCGTGCAGTTGCCACCGGGTGCTACCAAGACCCGCACCAGCGCCGTGTTCGACCAGTTGCTGGGCAGCCTGCAGCAGGAAGAAGCATTTGAAGGCCTGATGCAGATCACCGGCTTCAGCTTCCTCGGTGCCGGTGAAAACGTGGGCATGGCCTTCGTCCGCCTGAAGGACTGGGACGACCGCAAGGAGACCGCGCCAGAGTTCATCCAGAAGATGAACAAGAAGGCTTACGGCATCAAGGACGCGCAGATTTTCTTCGTCAACCTGCCGACCGTGCAGGGCCTGGGCCAGTTCGGTGGTTTCGACATGTGGCTGCAGGACCGTACCGGTGCTGGCCAGGAAGCCTTGATGAATGCCCGCAACACCTTGTTGGGTGCGGCGTCGCAGGACACGGCCCTGGTGGGCGTACGCCCCAACACGCTGGAGAACTCACCGCAGCTGCAGCTCAAGGTGGACCGCGTGCAGGCCCAGGCCATGGGCGTATCGGTCAATGACGTCTATACCGCCATCCAGATGATGCTGGCGCCGGTGTACGTCAACGACTTCTTCTATGGCGGCCGCATCAAGCGCGTCAACATGCAGGCCGATGCCGCCTACCGTACCGGCCCGGAATCGCTCAACAGCTATTTCGTGCCCAGCTCGCTGAGCAAGGACGCCACCGGCCAGCCGGCGATGATCCCGCTAAGTGCGGTGGTCAAGTCGGAGTGGATCTATGCGCCGCCGGCATTGAACCGCTACAACGGCTATTCGGCGGTCAACATCGTGGGCGCACCGGCACCGGGCAGCAGCTCGGGCCTGGCGATGAACACGATGGAAAAACTGGTGCATGACGACCTGCCGGTCGGCTTCGGCTACGACTGGTCGGGCATGTCCTACCAGGAAATCCTGGCCGGCAACGCCGCAACCCTGCTGATGGTGCTGTCGATCGTGGTGGTGTTCCTGTGCCTTGCCGCACTGTACGAAAGCTGGTCGATCCCGGTGTCGGTGCTGCTGGTGGTGCCGATCGGCATCCTCGGTGCGGTGGTGTTCTCGCTGCTGCGCGGCCTGCCCAACGATCTGTACTTCAAGATCGGCATGGTGACGGTGATTGGCCTGGCGGCGAAGAACGCGATCCTGATCGTGGAGTTCGCGGTCGAGCAGCGTGCGGCTGGCAAGACCCTGCGCGAGGCGACCATCGAAGCGGCACATCTGCGTTTCCGTCCGATCCTGATGACCTCGTTCGCGTTCATCCTCGGCGTGCTGCCGATGGCCATCTCCACCGGCGCTGGCGCCAATGCACGTCACTCGCTGGGTACCGGTGTGATCGGCGGCATGTTGTTTGCCACCGTGATCGGCGTGTTGCTGATCCCGCTGTTCTTTGTCAGCGTGCGACGCATGCTGGGTGACAAGTTGGACGAACAGTCCAAGGAGTACATCGAACAGCACAAGGTTCGAGCGGTGCAGGACGACCGCTGATGCGAAAAGCCCCGGCATTGCCGGGGCTTTTTTTGCTTGCTTGGCGGCTTCCCCCCTCTCCCCAACCCCTCTCCCGCGAGGGGAGAGGGGCTACGGCCCCGCGAGTGCAGGCATACATTGCAACTGCAGCTTTAAAGCCCCTCTCCCCTCGCGGGAGAGGGGTTGGGGAGAGGGGAAAGTTGGCCGAAGGCAAAACTCCTCAGCGCACCCCAGTCTCGTTGCGCGCAATCACCAGGCGCTGGATCTCCGACGTACCCTCATAGATCTCGGTGATCTTGGCATCACGGAAATAGCGCTCCAGCGGCATCTCCTTGGAATAACCCATGCCGCCATGGATCTGCACCGCCTGGTGGGCGATCCACATTGCCGCCTCCGAGGCGGTCAACTTGGCTACCGCGGCCTCGGTTGAAAAACGCTTGCCCTGCGACTTGGTCCAGGCTGCGCGCAGGGTCAACAGCATCGCTGCGTCCAGCTTGCACTTCATGTCGGCGATCTTGGCCTGGATCATCTGGAAGCTGCCGATCGGCGCACCAAACGACTTGCGCTCCTTCACATACTCCACCGATGCCTCGTAGGCAGCACGGGCAATACCCACCGCCTGCGATGCAATACCAATGCGCCCGGAATCCAACAGGCTCATCGCAATCTTGAAGCCCTCGCCTTCGTTGCCGATCACATCCTCGGCAGCAGCCACGTAATCCTGGAACTCGATCTCGCAGGTCGCCGACGCGCGCACCCCGAGCTTGGGCTCGGTCTTGCCGCGGCCAAAGCCCGGCTTCTGCGTGTCGATCATGAAAGCGGTAATGCCGCGCGAACCCTTGCCTGGGTCGGTCATCGCAAACAGCACGATGTAACGCGCCACCGGACCGGAGGTGATCCAACTCTTCTGGCCGTTGATCACGAACGAGCCGTCAGCCTGCTTGACAGCACGGCAACGCATCGCCGTAGCGTCGGAACCGGACTGGGATTCGGTCAGCGCGAACGCACCAATCTCGCTGCCCTCGGCAATCGCCCGCACATAGGTCTGCTTCTGCGCTTCCGTGCCGTAGCCCAGCAGTGCGTTGCAGAACAGCGAATTATTGACCGACATGATGGTCGCATGGGCTGCATCGGCCGCCGACACTTCAATGATGGCCAGCACGCTGGAAATCGGGTCCATGCCGGAACCGCCGTACTCGACCGGCACCTCGATGCCCATCAAGCCGTTTTCGCCCAACAGGCGGATGTTTTCCAAGGGGTACTCGCCAGTGGCGTCGAAATGTTCGGCGCTGGGGGCGATTTTTTCCTTGGCGATGCGACGCGCGACGTCCTGCAGCATCAGCTGCTCGTCGGAATAACTGAAATCCACAACACCCCTCCCAGGGTTTGATCAAGTTGCGATTGTAACCATCGCAACCCCATTCAGCCTATGCGTCTCCTTGACCCAAACCCGCAACAAAGCGAAAATATCTCTATATCGCGATAGGTAGATATTTATGGATCTGGAAGACTGGTCAACCCGTCTGAAAGTGTTCGCCGATGCGACGCGGGTGCGCCTGCTGACGCTGCTTGAACAGGAAGAATTGACGGTGGCCGAGCTGTCGGCCATCACCACGCTGGCGCAGCCACGCGTGTCCACCCACTTGGCGCGGCTCAAGGAAGCCGGCCTGGTGCGTGACCGCCGTGCCGGTGTCTCGGCGTATTACCGCTTTGACGAAGCCGCATTGGATCCTGCCCAGCGCACATTGTGGCACGCACTGAGCAGTGGCAGCGACGACCCGCTGTTGCGCCAGGATGCCGAGCGCGTGCCTGCGGTATTGGCCATGCGTGCCGCCGACCAGAACTGGGCTGACAGCGTGGCTGGCGACATGGAACGCCACTACTCCCCGGGCCGTACCTGGGAAGCCATGGCGCGCAGCGCCCTGCCGCTGCTGGAAACCGGTGATGTGCTGGACATCGCTTCAGGCGACGGCGTGCTGGCCGAGTTGCTGGCCCCGCACGCGCAACGCTATGTCTGCATCGACACCAGCGCCCGCGTGGTCGCCGCCGCCAGCGAGCGCCTGCGCAAGTTGCCCAATGTCGAGGTGCTGGAAGGCGACATGCACAAGCTGCCGTTCGCGGACGGCAGCTTTGATCTGGTGGTGCTGATGCATGCGCTCACCTATTCCAGCCAACCAGCCAAGGCCGTTGCCGAATGCGCGCGCGTACTGCGCCCGGAAGGGCGGCTGATGCTGTGCAGCCTGGCCCGCCATGAACACAAGGTCGCGGTCGAAGCCTATGGCCACGTCAACCTGGGCTTCACCGGCAAGGAACTGCGCAAGTTCGTGGAAAAGGCAGGCCTGCAGGTCTCCAGCCTGGAAACCGTGACCCGCGAAAAGCGCCCGCCGCACTTCGAAGTGATCTCGCTCATCGCGCACCAACCCTGACGCACTCCAACCGGCCCGCCCTATGCAAGCCCTCCCCTGGCTCCACCCCGAACGCGTCCGCAAGTTGTTGGATGCCCTGGCCCAGCGCATCCTGATCATCGATGGCGCGATGGGCACGATGATCCAGCGTCATCGCCTGGAAGAAGGCGACTACCGGGGTGAGCGCTTTGCCGGCGGTTTCGACAGCCAGCACGTCCACGGCCCCGGCTGCGAGCACGATCTGAAGGGCAACAACGACCTGCTCCTGCTGAGCCGGCCCGAGGTAATCGCCGGCATCCACACCGCGTACCTGCAAGCCGGTGCCGACCTGATCGAAACCAATACCTTCAACGCCACCTCGGTCAGCCAGGCCGACTATCACCTCGAACATCTGGTGTATGAGTTGAACAAGGCCGGCGCGCGGGTCGCGCGCGAATGCTGCGACGCCATCGAAGCCACCACCCCGGACAAGCCGCGCTTCGTGATCGGCGTGCTCGGCCCCACCAGCCGTACCGCGTCAATCAGCCCGGACGTCAATGACCCCGGCTTCCGCAACACCAGCTTCGATGAACTTCGCGCCACCTATCGCGAAGCCATCGATGGCCTGATCGATGGCGGTGCCGACACGCTGATGGTGGAAACCATCTTCGACACGCTCAACGCCAAGGCCGCACTGTTCGCGATCGAGGAAGTGTTTGATGCGCGCGGTGGACGCCTGCCGATCATGATCTCCGGCACCATCACCGATGCCTCAGGTCGCACCCTGTCCGGGCAGACCGCTGAGGCTTTCTATGCCTCGGTCTCGCACGGCCACCCGCTGTCGATCGGTTTCAACTGCGCGCTCGGCGCCACCGACATGCGCCCGCATGTGGAAACGCTGTCCCAAGTGTCCACCGGCTATGTCAGCGCGCACCCGAATGCCGGTCTGCCCAACGCCTTTGGCGAGTACGACGAAACCCCGGAAGAAATGGCAAGGACCTTGAAGGAATTTGCCCAGTCCGGGCTGTTGAACCTGGTCGGCGGCTGCTGTGGCACCTCGCCTGATCACATCCGCGCCATCGCCGAGGCGGTCGCCGACCTGCCACCCCGCGCCCTGCCGCAGGCGGCCGACAAGGCTGCATGAGGACCTCACGATGAAAACCATCCTGCTGGTAGGTGCCGGCGGCACGCTGGGCACCGCTGTTGCGGAGCATCTGCGGCAACAGCATCACGTCATCACCGCCTCGCGCTCGGACCCGATGCACCGCGTCGACCTGGCCAGCGATGACAGCGTGGCCGCGCTGCTGCAGGCCGTTGGCCCGCTTGATGGCATCGTCGCCACCACCGGCAACGTCCACTTCGGTCCACTGACCCAAATGAGTCCCGCGCAATTCAATCAAGGGCTGCAGGACAAGCTGCTCGGCCAGGTGCGGCTGGCCTTGTTGGGCCAGCACCACCTTCGCGATGGCGGCAGCATCACCTTGACCACCGGCATCCTCACCGAGCAGCCGATCGCGCAGGGCGCCAACGCCAGCAGCGTCAACGCGGCCATTGAAGGCTTCGTTCGCGCTGCCGCACTCGAACTTGGGCGCGGGCTGCGCATCAATGCCGTAAGCCCCAGCGTGCTGACTGAAGCGCTGGACGCCTATGGCGACTTTTTCCCCGGCTTTGAACCGGTCTCCGCCGCCCGCGCCGCACTGGCTTACCAGCGCAGCATCGACGGCATCGCCAATGGACAGGTTTTGAAGGTCTGGTAATGAGCAACGACACTGCAACCCACTACACCCGCCTGTCCGGCCTGGAACCGCTGGTCATCACCCCCGACCTGTTGTTCATCAACGTCGGCGAGCGCACCAATGTCACCGGCAGCGCGCAGTTCCGCAAGTTGATCAAGGAAGAGCGCTACGAAGAAGCCGTCGACGTTGCACGCCAGCAGGTGGCCAGCGGGGCGCAGATTCTTGACGTCAACATGGACGAAGGCTTGATCGACTCCGAGAAAGCGATGACGCGCTTCCTCAACCTGATCATGTCCGAGCCGGATATCGCCCGCATCCCGGTGATGGTCGATTCGTCCAAGTGGAGCGTGATCGAAGCTGGCCTGAAGTGCCTGCAGGGCAAGAGCGTAGTCAACTCGATCTCGCTGAAGGAAGGCGAGGACGCCTTCATCGAACACGCCCGGCTGGTGCGCCGCTATGGCGCCGCTGCGGTGGTGATGGCCTTCGATGAAGTGGGCCAGGCCGACACCTGCGAGCGCAAGGTCGAGATCTGCACCCGCGCGTATCGCATCCTCACCGAAGAAGTGGGCTTCCCCCCGGAAGACATCATCTTCGATCCCAACATCTTTGCCGTGGCCACCGGCATCGAGGAACACGACAACTACGCGGTGGACTTCATCGAAGCCACCCGCATCATCAAGCGCACCCTGCCGCATTGCCATGTATCCGGCGGCGTGTCGAACGTGTCGTTCTCGTTCCGGGGCAATGAAACCGTACGCCAGGCGATCCACTCGGTGTTCCTGTACCACGCCATCAAGGCCGGCATGGACATGGGCATCGTCAACGCCGGCGCCATGCCGATCTATGACCAGCTCGACCCGGAACTGCGCGAGCGCGTCGAGGACGTGATCCTCAACCGCCGCAGCGACGGCACCGAGCGCTTGCTGGAAATCGCCGAGCGCTACAAGGGCAAGAAGGGCGAGAAGAAGGTTGAAGACCTGGCCTGGCGCGAACGCCCGGTGCGCGACCGCCTGGCCCATGCCCTGGTACAGGGCCTGGACGCCTGGGTCGAGGAAGACACCGAAGAGGCGCGGCAGCAGTCCAGCCGTCCGCTGGATGTGATCGAAGGCCCGCTGATGGACGGCATGAACGTGGTCGGCGATCTATTCGGTGCCGGCAAGATGTTCCTGCCGCAGGTGGTCAAGTCCGCCCGCGTGATGAAGAAGGCCGTGGCCTACCTGCTGCCCTTCATCGAAGCGGAGAAGGCACGCACCGGCGAAGTCGGCAAGTCCAACGGCAAGATCATCATGGCCACGGTCAAGGGTGACGTGCATGACATCGGCAAGAACATCGTCGGCGTGGTGCTTGCCTGCAACAACTTTGAAGTGGTTGACCTGGGCGTGATGGTGCCGGCGCAGAAGATCCTGGACGCCGCCCGTGCCGAGAACGCCGACATCATTGGCCTGTCCGGACTGATCACGCCTTCGCTGGAGGAAATGAGCCACGTCGCCAAGGAAATGCAGCGGCAGGGTTTCGAGTTGCCGCTGATGATCGGCGGCGCGACCACCTCGCGTGCGCACACCGCACTGAAGATCGATCCGTTTTACAGCGCGCCGACGGTCTGGGTGAAGGACGCATCGCGTGCGGTGGGTGTTGCGCAGTCGCTGATCTCCCGCGATCTGCGCGAAAGCTTCGTCGCCGCCAACGATGCCGATTACGCCGACATCCGCCAACGCCACCGCAACCGTGGCGACGCCAAGCGCCTGGTCTCGCTGGAGCATGCGCGCGGCCAGCGCTTCAGCTGCGACTGGAGCCAGTACACACCGCCAACGCCGAACCAGCCCGGCGTACATGTATTCGACGACTACCCGCTGGAAGATCTGCTGCCCGTCATCGACTGGACGCCGTTCTTCCAGGCCTGGGAACTGGCCGGCAAGTACCCGGCGATCCTCACCGACGAGATCGTGGGTGCGCAGGCCAGCGACCTGTTCAAGGATGCGCAGGCGATGCTCAAGCGCATCGTGGACGAGAAGTGGCTGACGGCCAGAGCTGTGTTTGGGATCTGGCCGGCCAATAGTGATGGCGATGATGTGCGCATCTCCCTTCTCCCGCTCGCGGGAGAAGGTGCCCGAAGGGCGGATGAGGGCAAGCTTTCAGCTTCTTCGCTCGTGCCAAGCACCCTCACCCCAACCCCTCTCCCGGGGGGAGAGGGGCTTGAGCAGCACACTCTGCACTTCCTGCGCCAGCAGGTCGACAAGCCTGCCGAACGCCCGGACTTCTGCCTGGCCGACTTCATCGCCCCGGCAGACAGCGGCAAGCAGGACTGGATCGGCGCGTTCGCAGTCACCGCCGGCATCGGCATCGACGCACACGTTGCGCGTTATGAAGCCGACCACGACGACTACAACGCCATCCTGCTCAAGGCCCTGGCCGACCGCCTGGCCGAAGCCATGGCCGAGCGCCTGCACCAGCGCGTGCGGACCGAATTCTGGGGTTACGCCAGCGACGAACAGCTCGACAACGAGGCGCTGATCGCCGAGAAGTACAGCGGCATCCGCCCTGCCCCGGGCTACCCGGCCTGCCCCGAGCACAGCGAGAAGCAGGCCCTGTTCGAACTGCTCGGTGCTGAAGGAATCGGCATGTCACTGACCGAAAGCTTTGCCATGCTGCCCACCGCCGCGGTCTCCGGCTATTACTTCAGCCACCCGCAGAGCCAGTACTTCGTGGTGGGCCGCGTGTCGCGCGAGCAGGTCAACGACTACGCCAGGCGCAAAGGCGTGGACCGCGCCCAGGTCGAACGCTGGTTGGCCTCCAACCTCGATTACGATCCGGAATGATCGTCAGTGGCCAGCGGCAACACGCCCGCTGGCCACTATTATTCTGCACCCCGCTTCCTTGGCCGCCATTCCATGCCTAGCCGCAACGCCGAGCTGATCCAAAAGCATGCCGCTCCCGGCCGGATCGGCCTATGCGGCACCGACGACTGGGTCGGCAAGGCCATCCGCAAGGCACAGGCACCGCTGACCCAGGACGGCCACCGCAGCCTGTGGTCGCATGCCTTCCTGTTCAGCGAACGACGCCTGGATGGACACTGGTGGGTGCTGGAATCGGATCTGGACCTGCGCAACCGGCAGCTGCGCCTGGGCGCACAGGAAAACCGCGCCGACCGCTATTTCGACGACGAGGCCTTCCCGAACCTGGCCATCCTCGATTTCGGCCTGGATGCCGGGCAAACCCACAAAATTCAGATCGCTGCATTGGACCTGCTGTCGGGCCTGTCCAGCTACTCGCTCAGCGAACTGGTCGGCACCCTGTTCGCCATGCACAGCACCCGCCTGCGCCGGCGCAGCAACCTGCTGTCCAAGGAAGGTGCGTTGTACTGCTCGGCGATGGTGCAGCACTGCTACGCCGCCGCCGGCATCGACCTGATGCCCGGTGTCCACGGCAAGAACGTGGCACCACAGGACATCTACAATTCGGCGCTGAGCCACACCACGCATTCGCTGATCCGCGACCTGGGCATCTCCAGCCTGCGCCGCTTCACCCACGGCGCCAAAGAGTTGCTGGATACGCCGGTCGAAGATCTGTTCTGAGCCCTGCAGGGCTTACCGCGCTTCCTGCTCCAGCATCCCTGTCAGCAGGCCAGCCAGTGCCCTGGTTTGCGGATCCAACGCGGCACGGTGCAGCAGCGCAAGTTCAACGCCCTCTATCGGCGGCAAGCCACTCTCCTGTCCCAATACCTTGTGCCCTGCCGTCACCGCTCGCGCCGGCAACAGGCTGATACCCAGACCATCAGCCACCGCCGACTGTATTCCGCCCAGGCTGGAGCTGGTGAAACTGATACGCCAGCGACGCCCCAGCGCTTCGATGGCGTCGATCATGTCCTCGCGATACATGCCGCGCGGCGGAAACGCCACCAGCGGCACCGGATTGAGCCGCAGCGACGGCGTGCTGATGCTGTCCACCCAGCACATGGGTTCCGGCCAGCAGGCCACCGCCTCACGGCTGCCGCGGCGCTGCTTGACCAGGATCACGTCCAGCTCGCCCCGGTCATACGCCTCGGTCAGGGCCCGGCTAAGGCCGCTGCTGACCTCCAGTTTGACCTGCGGATGGGTGCGACTGAACTCGGCCAGCATGCCGGTGGTACGCCCGGCTGCGAAGTCTTCCGGCACGCCCAGGCGTATCACCGTCGCCACACCCTCGCCTGACAGAAGCTCTCCGAGTTGCTCGTTCAGGGCCAACATGCGCCGCGCATAACCCAGCACGGTTTCACCGATGTCGGTGGGCCGCACATCACGTACACCGCGGTCGAGCAGGCGATGCCCCGCAAGGTCTTCAAGACGCCGCAGCTTCTGGCTGACCGTGGACTGGGTGGAATGCAGCCGCGCCGCGGCCACGGTGAAACTGCCGCAATCGGCAACCGTCACCAGGGCCCGCAACAGATCCAGCTCGTAGTGCACCCCATTTGATTTTCCACTGGGTCTCACCATTACATTTAATTTTTAGATATCGGGGCGTACTTGTAGCATCGCTACAGAGATCAGGCCAAACCCTGATTGCCCCCAGCGCCATCCGCGCCGCGCCTTATCGAGCGATGCAATGAAGATGAACACGCCGCACACCACCGGAAGCACCATGAAGAACACCCTCTGCCTGCTGCTGTCGGGCATGCTCGCCAGTAGCGCACCGGCACTTGCCGCCGAAGCCGGCGCTGACGTGCTGATCCGCCACGCCACCGTCATCGATGTGGAACATGGGCGGGCAACATCCGGCCAGGCGGTAGCCATCCGTGGCAGCGACATCCTCGCCGTTGGCGACGATGCGCAACTGGCCGCGCAATGGAAGGCGACGCAGACCATCGACGCCAAAGGCCGCTATCTGATCCCCGGCCTTTGGGACATGCATGTGCATTTCGGCGGTGGCCCGGCGCTGATCCAGGAGAACAAGGCGCTGCTGCCGCTGTACGTGGCGCATGGCATCACCACCGTCCGCGACGCCTCCGGCGACCTCGCCGAACAGGTACTGTCCTGGCGCGGGCAGATCGCCAGTGGCCAATTGTTCGGCCCGCAGCTGTTCACCTCCGGCGCCAAGATCGAAGGTATTGCCCCGGTCTGGAAGGGCACGCTGGAGGCCGGTGACAAGGCCGGCGTGGATGCCGCACTGGACCGCGAGCAGCGCGACCAGGTCGACTTCGTCAAGATCACCGACAGCACGCTGACCCCGGAGCTGTTCCTGTACGCCGTGGGCCAGGCCAAGCAGCGCGGCCTGCGCACCTCCGGGCATATCCCGATGGCGCTGACGGTGCGCCAGGCCGTCGACGCCGGCATCAGCTCGATCGAGCACCTGGACTATGCCTACAAGGCCGGGGTCAAGGACGAAGCCGCCATTGCCGCCGATTTCGCCGCCGGCCGCATCGACCGTGCCGAAGCCAACCGGCGCCTGCGCAGTGGCTTCGACCGCGCCACCGCGATGCAGGCCTATGAACGCTTTGCCAAGGCCGGCGTCGCGGTGACGCCCACCCTGGACGGCGGCCGCATCATCGACTTCCTCGACGTCGAGCCGCGTGACCAGGATCCCTATCTGGCCTATATCGGCCCGGGCCTGCGCGCCACCTATGCCTGGCGCGTGGAGCGCGCCGCCAAGGCCACACCCGAGCAGATCCAGGCCCGTCACGCCCACTACGCGGAAGTAGCCGCGGTACTGCCGATGTTGCAGCAGGCCGGCGTGCAGATCATGGCCGGCACCGACGCTGGCTTTCTGAACTCCTACAACTTCCCCGGCATCGGCCTGCACAACGAACTGGCGCTGTACGTACGCGAAGGCCTGACGCCGTTGCAGGCGCTGCAGTCGGCAACCCGCGCCGGCCCGGCCTGGTTCGGCAAGCTCGACCGCTATGGTGCAGTGAGCGCAGGCAAGGCTGCTGACCTGGTACTGCTGGAGCGCAACCCTCTGGAGGACATTGCCGCTACCCGGGCAATCACCACCGTGGTGATGCGCGGCAAGGTTTACGACCGCACCGCACTGGATCGGATGCTGTCCGACAGCAAGGCCCAGGTTGCCGAATGGAATGCGCAGGCCACCCCCTGACAACGCCGCTGATCTGCACGGTAGCCCGGGTAAGCACGTAGCCCGGGTAAGCGCAGCGCACCCGGGGCTGTTGGCGCGATGCCCAGACAATCTGTTGGTTCCCACTTCCCGAGTGCGCGATGCCAAGGCGATCCGTTGACCCCCACTTCCCGGGTGCGCTGCGCTTACCCGGGCTACGCGTGCCACATCGACGGCATGCAGAGTGACTTTCGGATCGCTGACCTGCGAACTGCCATCCACGGCCAGCAAAAGGCACAATAGGGGACGCGGCGAACACCGTGCCCCCTGCCTTCCCAGCGCCTCCAGCGCCCGCCCATGACGCCCCCTGCCCTGCCATCCCCGACCGTGCCCACCGCGCGGCTGTCCAGTTTCTATTTCTTCTACTACGCCGCGTTGGGTGCGTTCACTCCGTACTGGAGCCTGTACCTGCAATCGCGTGGCATGACCATCACCGCCATCAGCGTGATGATGAGCCTGTGGTATGCCACCCGCGTGGTAGCGCCCAGCACCTGGACTTCGCTGGCGGCAGTGTCGCCGCATCCGATCCGCTGGCTTCGCATTGGCTGTGTGCTCACCATCTTCTGCTTTGCCGGTTTCCTGGTACCTGCGCCACCGTGGACGCTGTATGCGGTGATGATCGCCTTCTGCTTCTTCTACAACGCGGTCATGCCGCAGTTCGAGTCGATCACCCTCACCCACCTGGGTGCCGACAGCCATCGCTACGGCATGATCCGGGTCTGGGGTTCGCTGGGCTTCATCGCAGTAGTCACGCTGTTTGGCTGGCTGATCGAAAAGCACGGGGCCAGCAAATTGCCGTGGTTGATGTTGCCACTCTTCGTGTTGATGACCGGCTCGGCCTTCCTCAACCGCTACGCGCGCAATATCGGTTCACACAGTCACCATGACGGTGGCTTCTGGAGCATCGTGCGGCAGAAGCCGGTGATGGCGTTCTTCATTGCGGCCTTCCTCGAGCAACTGTCGTTCGGCCCCTACTACACCTTCTTCTCGCTCTACATGGACCAGCACGGCTATAGCACTTCGCTGCTGGGGCTGATGTGGACCGTAGGCGTGGTCTTCGAGGTGGCGGTGTTCTTCCTGATTGCCGGCTTCTTCCGGCGCTGGGATGCCAGCTGGCTGCTGATCATCTCCATGGCCAGCGCAGCGTTACGCTGGTGGGTGACCGCACTGTGGCCGGAGAACCTGCCGGTCATGCTGGTTGCACAGACCACCCACTGCCTCGGCTTTGCCGCCTTCTTCGCCTCGGCCATGCAACTGCTGGCACGTTACTTCCCGGGCAATCTCAACGGCCACGGCCAAGGCCTGTTCTATGGTTTTTCGTCCGGACTGGGCGGCGTGCTCGGCGCACTGATTGCCGGCCAGTTGTGGCAGTTTGGCGATGGCAAGTGGGCCTTCATCGTGGGCGGCGGCTTCGCCCTGCTGGGATCGGTGATCGCCTGGTACTGGCTCCCCCCTTCCCGACAGGCACGTCGCCTTCGCTGACGCTGCAGCGGCCAGCAGGCCGGCCTGATATAACTGCCGCCACGACCACACAGAGGGGGACTGTGATGAAGTGCAAGGCGCATTTGGGCGGTGTGTTGACGACCCTGCTGCTGGCAAGCCCGGCGGCTGTCCACGCGACAGGGGACCCAGGTGTCCCCATCCATCTGTTCGCTGAAAGCTGCCTGACGTTGCTGGATGATGCCAGCGGCTTTGCCGAAGCCATGGATCGGGTCGGCCATCGACTGGACGGCAAGTTGGCGCAGGACATGCTGGGCGGCCTCGCCGGCAAGGCGTGGCTGGTCAATCACGATGACGTGCCTTATGGATTTTCCTTGACAGACCAAGGGATGTGCCGGACCGTCATCATCCAGGGCGATGCCCCCGGTATTGCCGCCGAGTTCGCCCTGTTGGGCAGATCCGTGCCCACCGGATACACGATGCGGGAAGAGCCCCCCAGCACCGAGGACGATGGCCAGCTCACGCATGCCTACACCTGGCACAAGCCCGGCAGTGATGATGCCGTCCACCTGCGTCTGTCGCTCAACATGGCACCGGCCGCGCACGTCCGTGGCATCGTACTTGTCGGCTACGTACCCGCTGAACCCTAGCGCGTACCGTCCATTGGCCGGCAGCAGCTACTGCGTTCACTCCTGGGCAGCTCGCCGCATTGCCTGCTGGGCCCGGAAGGCCGGCAGAAGGACGCGATTGCCGTAGCCGCTCAGGTGATCACCATCGAAGTACAGCGGCTTTCCATCCGCATCGGGGCGGCAGGTCTGGCCGGGACACAACACCGGCAACGGGTCCCACACGCTGCTGCCAGGCAAGGCCTGTGCTACCTGGCGCAGACTTGCCATGGCCGGCGCCCGCAGCGCCTGCATGCGCTGCCGCGGGATCGTCATGCCGTTGCTGCAGATGGGGTTGTAGCGATTGAAGGCATCCGAGCAACGGAATGGCGGTGCCGGCAGCACTGGCTTGGGGGCCTCCAGCACGATGTGTACGCCGCGCTTGGCCAGCGGCTGCAACTGGCTGATCACCGCCTGCACCTCCGCGTCACGCTGTTGCGCGGCACCCGCAGCAGAGAGCGCAGCGAAGGCTTGTTGCTGGTCCAGCAGACGATGCTGGTCGACCAGGCGTGCCACCCTCAGCCCGGGCAGGAACACCACGTCCCCCGCTTGTGCGTGGGCCATCACGTCAGCGAACGCATCACGCAGATAAGCCTCGCAACCCGGCGTCTGCCAGCCCTGCAGTCCCAGCACGACACAGCCACCATTGCCGTACAGGCGCACCTGGCCACCGTCCAGCAAGACGAGGCGGCGCAGCAACTCGGTATAGGCCAGCGCATGTGAATCGCCGACCACGAACAATCGCGCGCCGGCAACCGCCGGCGTCGCGCATTGCCCGCGTTCGAACTGCTGCACTTGGCCGCCTGCGAACGACTGCTTGGAGATCAGCAACTCGCAGTGCGGAAACTCGCCCGCCAACCCCTTTGCGTAGGGATACCAATCCTGCGGATGGCGGCTGACCGTGCTCAGCGAGAGATACCTGCCAGCCTTCTCAAGCTGTCGATGCACGCCCATCCCCAGCACCAGTACGGTTGCGCCGACCAGCAGCCAACGCAGATCACTGGCCCGCCAGCGCGCGCCATAGCGCAGCGGCTGCTCCACCCAACGCCACGACAGCCACGCCAGCACCGACGTGCAGATAACGGCCAGCGTCGCATTGATCGCCGATTCAAGGCCGACGGTCCAGCGGAACAGCACGAACACCGGCCAGTGCCAGAGATAGAGCGAATAGGAGAGCCGGCCGATCATCACCACCGGACGCAACGCCAGCCCCCGCCCGATCCAGCTGTCCGGGTGCTGCTGCAACAGCGCCAGCAAGCCCAACGTGCCGAGAACGGGCCAAAGCCCATCGACCCAAGGCGAATGCCCGGGCCGTGCTGCCCACAGACCGTAACCGAGTGCCCCCAGGCTGGCGACCTGCAACACCCTCTGCCACCATCGCTGCGACGTAGGCTGGCGACGGTCGGCTCGCATGCCCATCAGCTGGAACAACAGCACGCCTGCACCCAGTTGCCAGAAACGCGTCGTTGTCTGGTAGAAGGATTCCAGCTCATGTCCACCCTGCAGCGCGCGCATTACCGCATACGCCAGCGAGGCCGCCGTGGCCAGCGCGAACAGCAGCATCGACAGCACGCGGCCGCGACCGCCGCTTCGCCAAGCCAGAAACAGCAAGGGGAACAGCAGGTAGAACTGCTCCTCCACGCCCAGCGACCATGTGTGGGTATAGGGGTTGAACTCGCTGCGCGGCGAGAAATAATCATTGCCGGTAGCAGCCAACACCCAGTTGCTCAGCCCAACGAAGGCCATGCGCCCGGTCTTGCCGCTGGTCTCACTGAGCCAGGACTCGGGAATGAACAAGGCGCTGAGCAGCGCCGTCAGCAGCAGGCAGACCAGCAACGCCGGCATGATGCGGCGCATGCGTCGTGCGTAGAAGCTCAGCGCCCCTTTCCAGCCGAGCGGCGCGGCGGAACGGGCCACCGAGGCACTGACCACGAAGCCGGAGATGACGAAGAACACGTCTACGCCGGTAAACCCACCCGGCAACCAGCCCGGATTGAGGTGATAGGCGATCACCGCCAGCACGGCGATCGCACGCAGTCCATCGATATGAGGGAAGTAACCGTCCTGCTTCAGCTGGCCCTGCATTGCGTCCCCCGGCAAGAAAGCGGGCGCCATCGGCGCCCGTTGTCTGGATCAGTACACGGTCGTTACCAGACCAGGTCGTCCGGCACCTGGTACGCCGGGTCGGCATACGGATCGTCCTGCGCTGGCGCATTTGGATCCACCTTGAGCGCCACCGATGCGGCAAACACCTGCTCAGCCTCGGCCAACAGCGCTGCGGTCACCAGCAGGTAGCGCCCGTTCTGCTGCAGCACGCCCAACTCACCGGCATTGAGCGCCTTGAGCTGGTCTGCATTGACGTAGATGCGCTTGATCTTGCCGCCATAGGGGAAGTGACGGGCGATATCGGCGTTGGGATCGTTCAACCCCTTGTCCTTGACCAGCTCATCCAGCTTGGCGCGTGCTTCGCGACGCAGGCGTGCTTCTTCCTGCTTCTGTCGTTCGGCCTCGATGCGCTCGTCCTTTTCCTTCTGGGCGCGGATTGCGTAAGCCTTGGCCAGGTCAATGTCTTCCTGCGAGCGCGGCTTGCGCGGCGCCTGCTGCGGGCGCGCCTGGCCAGGCTTGCCATGGTGGCGTGGTTTGTCCTGCTGCCCCGGCTTGCCGGCATGCGCGGGCTTGCCTGCATGTGGCTTGGTGGAAGCAGCGTGCTTGCCCTGCGGGCGGCCATCACGGCGCGCCTCGGGCTTGCGCTCGGGCTTGGGGACAGGCTTGAAACCCAGCCCAAGAAGCTGGTCGCGGAGAGTATCGCTCATGGTCAATGCTGCTTGTATCAGTAGTGCGGGGGCGGCGGTTCGCTGGCGGAATCGGCATTCAAGGCCGACCGCACCTTGCCGAGGTCTTCCAACAGGACGCGCAGCACATCGGTATTGCGGGCGCCTTCGATACGCGCGTCAGCCAGCGCATCGCTGAGCTCGGCCAATGCCTGCTCCTGGAAAGAAACACGCATTTCCAGTTCGATCAGGCGGTCTTCCAGCGCCTTCTCGCGGGCGCTGGGAATCAAATCATGCTGCATGGACTGAACGCCCCCGGCCAATGCCGTAGTAAGCCAGGCCCGCCGCTTCAATCTCGGCCGGGTCATAAAGATTGCGGCCGTCGAACACCACCGCATCGCCCAATGCTTCGCGCATGCGCTGGAAGTCCGGGCTGCGGAACTGCTTCCATTCGGTGATGACCACCAAGGCATCCGCATCCTGCAAGGCATCGAACGCGGACGTGCAGAACGTCAGATCCTCGCGCTCGCCGAACACACGACGCGCTTCCTCCATGGCCTCCGGGTCGTAGACGCGTACCTTGGCGCCGCCTTCCCAAAGCTGTGCAAGCACACGCCGGCTGGGCGCCTCGCGCATGTCATCGGTGTTCGGCTTGAACGCCAGGCCCCAGATGGCGAAGGCCTTGCCGCGTACACCCTCGTCCTCGCCGCGGTCGTAATGGCGCTGAATCAGTTCGAACAAATGCCCCTTCTGGGCTGCGTTGACCGACTCCACCGCCTCCAGCAATTGCGGCTGATGGCCGTGCTGGGCGGCGGTACGGGCCAATGCCTGCACGTCCTTCGGGAAGCAGGAGCCGCCGTAGCCGGCACCGGGATAGATGAAGTGCCAGCCAATACGCGGATCGGAGCCGATGCCCTGGCGTACCTGTTCAATATCGGCACCAACACGCTCGGCGATATTGGCGATCTCGTTCATGAAACTGATCTTGGTCGCCAACATGGCGTTGGCCGCGTACTTGGTCAGCTCCGCCGATCGCACATCCATCTCGACCATCCGGTCGCGATTACGATTGAACGGGGCATACAGGCGGCGCAGGGTCGCCACCGCCGAGGCGCTGCGCGCTCCCACGACAATGCGGTCCGGTCGCATGCAATCAGCCACGGCATCGCCTTCCTTGAGGAACTCAGGGTTGGAGACAACGTCGAATTCGATGTGCTGGTCACGGCCCGCCAGCGCTTCGCTGATGGCCGCCTGCACCTTGTCGGCGGTACCGACCGGCACCGTCGATTTGTTCACCACCACCGCCGGCCGCTGCAGATGGCGGCCGATGGTGCGGGCAACGGCCAGCACGTACTGCAGGTCCGCGCTGCCGTCTTCATCGGGCGGCGTGCCCACGGCGATGAAGATCACCTCGCCGTGTTCGATCGCCTTGGCCGCATCCGTGGTGAAGACCAGGCGCCCTGCGGCGTGGTTGGCCTTCACCATGGGCTCCAGCCCCGGCTCGTAGATCGGAATGATGCCTTGCTCCAGGCCGTCCACCTTGGCCTGGTCGATATCGACACAGACCACGTCGTGGCCGACTTCCGCCAGACAGGTGCCGGTAACCAGACCTACATAACCGGTACCAAAAATAGCTACGCGCATGGCAACAACCGCTCCGAGGCGAATGGATTACTTTTCGACGCCCAGCAGCTCGACGTCAAAGGTCAGCGTGGCATTCGGGCCGATCGGACCACCCGGGGTACCGTTTTCGCCGTAAGCCAGCTCGCCCGGGATCCAGAAGCGGTACTTGGCGCCAACCGGCATCAGGCCCACGCCTTCGGTCCAACCCTTGATCACCTGGTCCAGACCGAAGGTGATCGGCTCACCACGCTGGTAGCTGCTGTCGAACACGGTGCCGTCGAGCAGCTTGCCTTCGTAGTTCACACGCACGCGGCTGGTCGGTGCCGGGTGTTCGCCGCTACCGGCGCGGATCACCTGGTACTGCAGGCCCGAGGCAGTGGTCACCACGCCCGGCTGGGTCTTGTTCTTGGCCAGGAAGGCATTGCCCTCTTCGCGGTTCTTGCCCGATACCGCCGACTGCTTGGCGGTGCTGAAGGCCTGCAGCGCGGCCTTGGCCTGCTGGTGGTCCATCAGCGGGGTGCCCTTGCTGAAGATGGTGCTGATCGCCTGGAACACCGAGTCCAGATCGATTTCGTCCTTGATCGGTGCCAGCGACGGGCCAACAGCGTAGCTGCCCAGCATCAGGCCGACCTTTTCACGGTCGACGGACGGCGGCTGGCTACCCGGCGCCATGCCCGGAACCTGCTGGCCCGAACGCGCCATCATCACGGTACGCAGTGCCTGGTCGGTCTTCTGCGCATCTTCCTGCGAGAGCAGCGGCTGGCCACCAGCAAACGCATTCTCGATGGCACGGCGCAATGCAGCCACGTCCACTTCCGAGGCGATCGGCTCAAACGAGCTGGCGACGTCAACGCCGATGGCGTAACCGATTTTTTCACGATCCGAGGTCAAAACAGACTTCTCCTTGGTTGCCGCCGGAGCGGCAGGTTGTTGCGACAGCACGACCCCTGGGGTTGCCATCGCGAGAATCAGAAGCGACGCCACGGCGCCACGCTTTCCCATCTTCATTCGCTGCTTTCCTGGAAGTGAATAAACGCCACCGGCGGCGCGAGGGGCGACATTGTCGCATGCACGCCGCAGATGTCGAGGTACGTCAGTGTGCCGGGGCGGCCAATTCCCGCTCGATGGCTGCACGCAGCTCCGGGTCGTCCGGCCGCACCTTGCTGGGGAACTGTGCCACCACCCGGCCGTCGCGGGAAACCAGATACTTGTGGAAGTTCCAGCCCGGGGCGACGCCGGTGGCCCGGGTCAGGTCGCGATACAGCGGCGTGGCCTCGTCGCCCACCACGTGCACCTTCTCGAACATGGGGAATTTCACCCCATAAGTAAGCGTGCAGAACTCCTGGATCTGCGCCTCACTGCCCGGCTCCTGCCCCTTGAAGTCATTGGAAGGAAAACCCAGTACCGCGAAGCCCCGCGGCGACAGCGTCTGCTGCAGTGCTTCCAGCCCTTCGTACTGCGGTGTGAACCCGCACTTGGAGGCGGTGTTGACGATCAGCAGCACCTTGCCGCCATAGGCCTGGTTCAGATTCACCTGCCCCTGGCCGGCCAAGGGACGGAAGCTGCGGTCCAGCAAGGGACCTGCCCAGGCCGACCCCGCCATCCCTACACCGGCAGCCATAGCCATACAAATCAATGCATTACGTAATTTCATGATCCCACTCCCTGCACGGATACAGGCCCTTTGGGGCATAGGCCATCAGTTGGGTGTAACAAAACTTGCAAGTCGCCGTGTCGGTGTTATAGTTGCATACAACACCAACCACCCTACACAGGGAGCCGCGATGAACCTCAAGCATGGCAGACACGCACTGCACGCCCTGGTTACCTCCAGCGCCTTGTTGTTGCTCGGTTGTTCGGCCTCACTTGGCACCGCTCACACCGATGCCCGTGATTATGCCGCCGAGCTGGCTGGTGATGAGCAGGATGCGAACGATTCACCCAAAGCGAAACAGCCGGCCCGGCGGATGCGGACCAGCCTTTCACTTCCCTACTTTTCTTTCGCACCGTCGCTGAACCCGCGGAGCTGACTCATGACCGATATCACGTGGAGCGATGGCGCTCCCATTTACCGCCAGCTGAAGGACCGCGTCATTGCGATGATGCTGGACGGCCTGTTGAAGCCGGGCGATGCCCTGCCCTCGGTACGCCAGGTGGCGGCCGAATACCAGTTGAACCCGATCACGGTTTCGCGCGCCTACCAAGAGTTGGCCGACGAAAACCTGGTCGAGAAGCGCCGTGGCCTTGGCATGTTCATGACCGAGGAGGCCGCGCAGAAGCTGCGTGGCAACGAGCGCGAACGCTTTCTCAATGACGAATGGCCGGCCGTACTGGAGCGCATCCAGCGCCTGGGCCTGACCTTGAAAGATTTGCTGCCACCGGGGACCACTCTATGAACGCCGCCGTCGAAGCCGTCGTTTCCGCCAAGGGCCTGCGCAAGGCCTACAAGCAGAAACCTGCACTGGACAACACCAGCTTCACCATTGAACCGGGACGCATCGTCGGCCTGATCGGCCCCAACGGCGCCGGCAAGACCACCGCGCTGAAGGCCATGCTCGGCCTGACCGCGTTCGAGGGCGAACTGCGTGTCCTTGGCATGGACCCGCGCACGCAGCGCAATGCCTTGATGAACGATGTCTGCTTCATCGCCGACGTCGCCGTGCTGCCGCGCTGGCTGCGGGTCAAGGAGGCCATCGACTTCGTCGCCGGCGTGCACCCGCGTTTCGACCGGGCACGTTGCGAGCGCTTCCTCGCCAATACCAAGCTGCAGCCCAAGCAGCGGGTGCGTGAACTGTCCAAGGGCATGGTGGTGCAGCTGCACCTGGCCCTGGTGATGGCCATCGACGCCAAGGTACTGGTGCTGGACGAGCCGACCCTGGGCCTGGACATCCTCTACCGCAAGGAGTTCTACCAGCGCCTGCTGGAGGACTACTTCGACGAACAGAAGACCATCATCATCACCACCCACCAGGTGGAAGAGATCGAGCACATCCTCACCGACGTGCTGTTCATCCGCGACGGCAGGATCGTCCTGTCCACCGACATGGAAACCCTGTCCGAGCGCTATACCGAGTTGCTGGCCTCGGCCGAGACGCTGGAAGCCGCGCGCGCCCTGGGCCCGATCGACGAGCGCGCCCTGCCATTCGGCAAGACCGTGCTGCTTTTCGACGGTGTGGACCGCAACCGCATCGCCGCCCTTGGCGAAACCCGCAACCCCGGCCTGGCCGACCTGTTCGTGGCCACCATGAAGGGAACCTACGCATGAACGCCGTTCACCACATCAGCCCGCTGGGCAAGTTCAAGTGGCTGCTCAAGCGCGAGTACTGGGAAAACCGTGGCGGTTTCCTGTGGGCGCCCCTGATCGCCGGCGGCGTGTCGCTGCTGCTGTCGTTGATGGCGCTCATTGCCGGGCTCTGGGCCGCCAGCAAAGCCGCCAAAAACGGTGACCTGCACATCAACGGGGTCAACGTAAATGGCCTGGATCTGCAGATGCTGACCTCGCAGATGAGCCCCGGCGACCTGGCCAAATGGGGCGAAGGGATGAACTTCACCCTGCTGCTCAGTGCCGGCTGGCCGTTCATCGTGCTTGGCTTTGTCGTCTTCTTCTATTGCCTGGGCGCGCTGTACGACGACCGCCGCGACCGCAGCGTGCTGTTCTGGAAGTCGATGCCACTGTCGGATACCCAGACCGTGCTTTCCAAGCTGACCAGCGCCCTGCTGGTGGCACCGCTGCTGGCGACCCTGGCCGCGATCGTGACCATGCTCTGCTTCATGCTGATGATCAGCATCGTGGTGCTCGCCCATGGCGGCAATCCGGTCACCCTGATCTGGGGCCCGGGCAACCCCTTGAGCATGGCCGCCGGCTTCATCTGCCGCATTCCGGTCTACGCGCTGTGGGCCTTGCCTACCGCCGGCTGGCTGATGCTGTGCTCGGCCTGGGCCAAGAGCAAGCCGTTCCTGTGGGCAGTCATGTTGCCGGTGTTTGCAGGCGTCATCGTCAGCTGGTTCGGCCTGATGAAAGTGTTCGGCCTCAATGCCAGCTGGTTCTGGGGCCACGTGGTCAGCCGCTTGCTGCTGGGCACGGTACCGGGCATCGATCTGGCCTATAACGCCAATGAAATCGATGGCCAGAGGATCCAGTCGATGGCCGGCAGCTTCGCCCCGGAAGTACTGTTTGCATCGGTAACCCGGCCCGAACTGTGGATCGGCGCGGCGGTCGGTGCCGTGTTCATCGTCGCCGCCATCTGGCTGCGCCAGCGCCGTGACGAAATCTGACCCTGTCATGCATTCACGAGGAAACCTGATGAAGATTACGCCCCTCCTGCTGGCACTCAGCCTGCTGCCTGCCAGCGCCTTCGCCGAGCAACATTGCCAATTCAGCAAGCCGCAGGCGCTGGACCTGGATCTTGCCGGGGCCAAGGCCGTCGTATTCGAGGTCAACAGCCACGACCTGCGCCTGCAGGCCAGTCCCGGTGCCAAGGCCGCAGTTGCCGGCCGCGCCTGCGCTTCCACCCAGGACCTGCTGTCCCAGCTGTCGGTCACCCAGCAGAAGGTGGGCGACAAGCTGGTGGTCACGCTCAAGCGTGAGAACCAGGGCCTCAATTTCAACTTCAGCGGCAACACCTACGCCTACCTGGACCTGACCGGCAGCTTGCCGGACAACATCCTGGTCCAGCTCAAGGTCGGCTCCGGTGACGCCTCGCTCAGCGGTGCCCAGTCCATGAGCGCCGACGTCGGCTCGGGTGACGTTGTGGCCCGCGACATCAGCGGGCTGGCGACGGCGGCGGTGGGCTCTGGCGATATCGAGCTGCACAACGTCGGTTCGGCCTATGTACTGTCGATCGGTTCGGGCGACGTAAAGATCAACGGCGTCCGTGCGGATGCCCGGGTTGGCAGCATCGGCTCCGGCGATCTTGAGCTCACTGCCGTGCAAGGCAACGTGCGTGTGGAAAGCATCGGTTCGGGTGACGTGGACGTGCGTGATGCCCGTGGCGCCGTCAACCTGGGTTCGCTGGGGTCCGGCGATTTCAGCGTGCGCGGCGCGGCCAGCCTGAAGGTCGACCACGTCGGCAGCGGCTCGGTGAACCACACCGGCGTCAGCGGCACCGTCGATCTCCCCAAGAAGCGTTGATCCCTACCCACAGCAACGGAACGCACGCCATGAAGATTCTCTCCGCCCCCCTGCTTGCGCTGGCCTTGGCCCTGCCGTTGACGGCCTGCGGCGAACGCCCGCAGACCAATGGCAATGAAGAAACCCGTCTGGGCCAACAGGTTCGTGAAGCGACCGAGGAAGCCCGCAAGAAGATGCAGGACGGCAATATCAGCATCTCCTCCGACGGCGCCAAGATCGAGATCGCCCCCAATGGCGACCTGCTGATCAATGACAGCGCCGTGGCCCTCAATGACAGTCAGCGTGCCATTACCCTGCGCTACCGCCAGCAGATGATCGGCATCGCCCAAGCCGGTATCGAGATCGGCGTGCAAGGTGCCAACCTGGGTGCCCGCGCTGCTGGTGAGGCCATCAAGGGTGTCTTCTCCGGCAACACCGATGACATTGAAAAGCGGGTGAACGCCGAGGCCGACAAGATCAAGGCCAGCGCCAACAAGCTTTGCGACCAGCTGCCGGGCTTGATGGCCACCCAGCAGGAGCTGGCAGCGGCGGTGCCGGAGTTCAAGCCCTACGCCAAGATGGACCAGGGCGACATTGATGAGTGCCGCGACGGCAACATCCAGATCTGACCCTGCAAACGGCGGGGGCGGTAGAATGCCCGCCCCCGTCGTTGTTGCTGGTCTTGCCATGAAAAAGCTGCTGCTGTTGATCCTGGTTGCACTCGCCACCCTGGCCACCGGTTGTGACCGTGAGAAATACGCCGAGCACCGCAGCGAACGCAGCAAGCCCAAGACCGAAGTTGGTGTGGACCGCGTTGCGATCCGCCGCGCGCCCTACCCCAATCTGGACATTCTTCCGGACGGCCGCCTGCGCGTTGACGACATCGTGATTCCGTTGAACCCCGAACAGCAGGCTCTGCTGCAGACCAGCTTCGTGAAGCTGCAGATCCTGCGCCAGAACACCCTGGTCGATGCCGCGCCCGGCTCGGCCGCCGAACGCACCCTGCCCTTGCAGGTTCCGGCCGGCCAATCGCCGTTCCCAGCCGACCTGGCCCAGCAGATCCCCGAGTTCAAGGAATACGACGAAGCGCTGGCCAACCTGCGCGCGCTACGCTGACCCTGTAGTGCCGACCCATGGTCGGCAAGGGCTTTACCAGCAAGGCCAAGGTAGTGCCGAGCCATGCTCGGCAGAGGCGTTACCAAGAATGCGTGCGCAACGCACGAACCGTATGCACCGCGGAGCAAGGTCTAAAAAGCCAACCCCTCCCAATCCCTGCGCTGCGCGCAAGGGAGGGAGCAGGCATCTGGCCAACGTGCCCGCGCTGCGCTGACCCTGTAGTGCCGACCCATGGTCGGCAAGGGCTTTACCAGCAATGCCAAGGTAGTGCCGAGCCATGCTCGGCAGAGGCGTTACCAGGAATGCCTGCGCAACGCGCGAACCGCATGCACCGCGGAGCAAGGTCTAAAAGCCAACCCCTCCCCAACCCTCCCCTGCGCGCAAGGGAGGGGGCGAATACGTCGCGCTAAACCTCAATGGTCGTGAATGCCACCCAAGGTCAACGCCGCCGGATCCAGCAGCCGCTTCAACTCGGCCTCTGACAACCCGCTGTCCTCCAGCGCCACCTCCAGTACCGGCCGCTGCTCCTTGTAGGCGCGCTTGGCGATCGCCGCCGCTTTCTCGTAACCGATTATCGGGTTCAGCGCGGTCACCAGGATGGGGTTACGCGCCAGTACTTCCCGCACCCGCTCCTGCTTGACCACCAGCCCGACAAACACCTTGTCGGCCAGCAGGTTCATCACGTTGGACAGCAGCTGGATCGAATCCAGCAGATTGGCCGCGATCAGCGGCAGTGCCACGTTCAACTGGAAATTGCCGGTCTGGCCGGCAACGGTGATTGCGGTGTGGTGGCCAATCACCTGCGCGGCCACCATCACCGTCGCCTCCGGGATCACCGGATTGACCTTGCCCGGCATGATCGAGCTGCCCGGCTGCAGTGCCGGCAATTCCAGCTCACCCAGCCCGGCCAGCGGCCCGGAGTTCATCCAGCGCAGGTCGTTGGCGATCTTGATCAGGGCCACCGCCAGCGCATTGAGCTGACCGGACAACTCGACCGCATCGTCCTGTGCGGCCAGGCCTTCAAACTTGTTGGCCGCACTTTCGAACTTGATCCCGGTGCTGGCCGACAGCGCCCGCGCCACCTTGCCACCAAAGCGCGGATCGGCGTTGATGCCGGTGCCAATGGCGGTGCCGCCCAGTGGCAGCCGGCGCAGGCGCTTGAGCGCATCTTCGATACGCCCTTCGGCCGAGGCCAACTGCGCCGACCATGCCCCGAACTCCTGGGCGAAGGTCAGTGGCATCGCATCCATCAAATGGGTACGGCCGGTCTTGACGATCTTGCCAAGGGTACGGGCACGCTTGTCGATGGTCTTGCGCAGGTGCTTGAGCGCCGGCAGCAGCGACTCCACCGTTTCCAGTTGGGCCGACACGCGGATGGCGGTGGGGATCACGTCGTTGGAACTCTGCCCCAGATTGACGTGGTCATTGGGGTGCACGCTCGTCTTGCCGGCCTTGCCGCCCTGGTTGGCGAGCGTGGCGATGACCTCGTTGGCATTCATGTTTGACGAGGTACCCGAACCGGTCTGGTACACGTCAATCGGGAACTGCCTGTCGTGGGCACCGATGGCCACTTCCGCAGCCGCCGACTGGATCGCCTTGCCAACGCCCTTCGGTAGCAGGCCCAGGCCGGTATTGACCTCAGCCGCGGCGCCCTTGATCAGGCCGAGCGCACGGATGAAGGCACGCGGCATGCGTTGCCCGGATACGGGAAAGTTCTGCACCGCGCGCTGGGTCTGCGCGCCCCATAGGGCCTCGGCGGGCACCTGCAGCTCGCCCATGCTGTCGTGTTCGGTACGGAAACCGGTTTTGGATACCTTGCTCATCATCAACTCCGCACAATCTCATTGTTGGGGAAGGGAAAGCTGCGGCTGGCGGTGGGCAGACATCCCGGCTGGCGGCTACCGACACCATACCCGCCCGCCCCTGCAAAGACATCCGCGGCCGATGGGATACAACGGCCCAGCAACGCCTGGCGCGCCGGCAGCGTAGAATATGCGCCCCCGCCACTGCCCAACGCCCGCCGCCATGACGGATACGTCCCGCCAAGAAGCCGCCCTGCTCGCCCTGTCCCCGCTTGATGGCCGTTATGCCGGCAAGGTCGACGCATTGCGCCCGATCTTCTCCGAATATGGCCTGATCAAGGCCCGCGTGAAGGTTGAGATCGAATGGCTGCTGGCACTGGGCGCCGAACCGGGCATCACCGAGCTGGCTGACTTCTCGGCCGCCGGCAAGAGCAGGCTGCGTGCACTGGCCGATGGTTTCTCGGTCGCCAACGCCGCCCGCGTCAAGGAAATCGAGCGCACCACCAACCACGACGTCAAGGCCGTGGAGTACTTCATCAAGGAACAGCTCAAGGATGATGCCGAGCTGGCGCCGGCGCTGGAGTTCGTTCATTTCGCCTGCACCAGCGAGGACATCAACAATCTGTCCTATGGCCTGATGCTGGCCGAAGCCCGCGAAAAGGTGATTCTGCCGGGCTATGCCGGCATCGCCGCCTCGCTGCGCACGCTGGCCCACGCCCAGGCCAACCAGCCGATGCTGTCACGCACCCACGGCCAGACCGCCTCGCCGACCACCCTGGGCAAGGAACTGGCCAACGTCGTTGCCCGCCTGGAGCGGCAAATCCGCCAGATCGGTGCGGTCGAACTGACCGGCAAGATCAACGGCGCCGTCGGCAACTACAACGCCCACGTGGTGTCATACCCGAACATCGACTGGCCGGCTTTTGCCGAACGTTTCGTCACCTCGCTGGGCCTGGTGTTCAACCCCTACACCACCCAGATCGAGCCGCACGACAACGTCGCCGAGATCGGCGATGCCGCGCGCCGCGCCAACACCATCCTGATCGACCTGGCCCGTGACATCTGGGGCTATATCTCGCTGGGCTACTTCAAGCAGAAGCTCAAGGAAGGCGAAGTCGGCTCCTCGACCATGCCGCACAAGGTCAACCCGATCGACTTCGAGAATGCCGAAGGCAATTTCGGCATCGCCAACGCCCTGTTCGAGCATTTCAGCGCCAAGCTGCCGATCAGCCGCTGGCAGCGCGACCTGACCGACTCCACCGTGCTGCGCGCCGTGGGCACCGCCTTTGGCCACAGCCAGGTCGGCCTGGAGTCGCTGGCCAAGGGCCTGGGCAAGCTGACCGTGAACCCGGAGCGCCTGGACGCCGACCTGGATGCGGCCTGGGAAGTGCTGGCCGAAGCCGTGCAGACGGTGATGCGCCGTCATGGCCTGCCCAATCCGTACGAACAGCTCAAGGCCCTGACCCGCGGCCACGGCATCACTGCCGATTCGATGCGCGCGTTCATCGAGACCCTGGAACTGCCGGCCGATGCCAAGCAGCGCCTGCGCGAGCTGACCCCGGGTGGGTATGCTGGCTTGGCGGCTGATCTGGCCAAGGCGATCTGAGCCGTGCCTGCAGCGCGGCCCGGATATTGAGGCCTTGCTGCAGTTCTATCTTGAGCGCGGTTTCACCTTGCAGCGGCGGAGCGAAAGCTTCGCCGTTGTTGCATGGGCAAATGCGCACCTGTTGTTTCTGGCCGAGAATCCCGACGCCGCCCGTGCGCCGCGCTGGGCAAGCCTGCGCATCATGGTGGACAACATCCACCCGCTCTGGCGGCGGGCGTTACAGCGGCAATGGCCGATGCAACATCCCTTGGCCGATCGGGGTTATGGCCTGCTGGACTTCAGCATGCAGGACCCGGCGGGTTTCACCCTGCGTTTTGCCCGAGCCCTGCCGAGCGCTCCGCCGGAGCCATCGCAATAACCCAAGCCCAGCCGCGTAATGAAACCTTCGCGGCGGCTCTGCCAGCATCCAGCTGACCCCTCAGCCTGGAACCCGCTGATGAAGCATCCAGCTCTCTATTCCGCCCTGGCCCTCCTGCTCACGTTGACTGGCTGCAACAAGCCCGCCCCAGCCACGCCAACTGCAACTGCAGCCCCTGCCGCTACAAGCTCCGACACACTCACAGACCCCGGCGCGGGCGCCCAGTGTGGCGGCAAGAACCTGCGTATCACCCATGACAACAGTAGTCAGGTCATCGATGGCGAATGCGCCGACGTCACCGTTTCCGCGTCCAACGGTTCGCTCAATGTCAGCAAGGCACAGACGATCACGGTTGAAGGCAGGCAGTTCACCGTGCTCAATGACCAGGTCGACACGGTCCGCGTGGTCGGCAGCGACAACATCCTCAACCTGACCAATGCCCGCCACATCGAGGTCAGCGGCAACAACAACATGATCCTCGTCAAGGACATCGCCGAGGTCACCTTCAGCGGCAACGGCAATACCGTCAACCCGAGCAGCAAGCCAAAGGTGAATGACGCAGGCACGGGCAACCGCGTTCTCTGAGGCCAAGGCCGCAGCCAGATGTCCAATGTAGTGCCGAGCCATGCTCGGCAGACGCAGGCCACCGATCGCAGCGGAGCCGGGAATCGCGCCACGTGACAGATTCTGCCGAGCATGGCTCGGCACTACGCAAACACGGCTCGCGCAGGGGATTTGATCCAGATCAGCCGCCAATCGTGCGGTTTGCGGCCAACAAGGGGACAATAGCGGCCTGCGCGACCTACGCGCCCCTGTTCGACCTCCGTTGCAAAGGATTTCCCCCATGGCTGCACGCAAGCAAAAGACCTATCCGATCGAAGTACAGGCCCGCGCCGGGCTGCCGCTGGGCATGGCCCCAGCCACCTTCCTGCGCGACTACTGGCAGAAGCGTCCGCTGCTGATCCGCGCCGCGTTCCCGGACTTCGAAACGCCGGTGATGCCCGAAGACCTGGCCGGCCTGGCCTGCGAGGAAGGTGCGCTGGCGCGCATCGTCAGCCACGACCGCGCCACCGATGGCTGGACCCTGCGTACCGGCCCGTTCCAGGAAGAAGACTTCCCCGGCATGCCCGACCACGACTGGACCCTGCTGGTGCAGGACGTGGACAAGTGGGATCCGGAAGTCCGCGCACTGCTGTCCTATTTCAACTTCCTGCCGCGCTGGCGCATGGATGACGTGATGATCAGCTTTGCCGCCACCGGTGGCTCGGTGGGTGCCCACGTCGACCAGTACGACGTATTCCTGCTGCAGGCCTACGGTCACCGCCGCTGGCAGATCGACGCCAGCGAATCGACCAAGGGCAAGCGCCCGCCGCTGGATTTCCGCCCCGATGTGGAACTGAAGCTGCTGAAGAAGTTCAAGCCCAGCCACGACTGGGTGCTGGCGCCGGGCGACATGCTGTACCTGCCGCCGAACGTGCCGCACAACGGCGTGGCCGAAGACCCCTGCCTGACCTTCTCCTTCGGCATGCGTGCACCGTCCTCGGCCGAGCTGATCAGCGACTACCTGGACGACCTGGTCGCCGACGCCGACGAATCCATCCGCCTGCAGGACCCGGACCTGAAGCTGCCGGAAGACCCGAACGAGATCGATGCCGCCGCCATGAAGCGCGTCGTCGCCGCGCTCAACGCCCTGCGCATGAACGACCCGGACCGCCTGGGTAACTGGTTCGGCCGCTTCATCACCACCTACCGCGCTGCGGGCGACATCCTGCCCTCGCAGGCCCCGCCGTCGCCGGAAGAAGTGACCGCCGAGCTGGAAAACGGCGGTGTGCTTGAGCGCCACCCCTGGGCCCGCCTGGCCTGGCGCCGTGCCACCCGTGGCGCTTCGCTGTACTGCTCGGGCCTGGCCTTCCAGCTGTCGATCAAGGACGCGCAGACCCTGGCCGGCGCCGAGCAGATCGATATCGCCTTGTTCAACAAGCTGGGCAACAAGGGCCGCGACGCCCTGATGGAACTGATCACCGGCGGCCATTACCAGCTGCTGGACGTGGAAACCATTGCCGCCATGCTCGCCGAGCAGGATGCGCTGGAAGTGCTGGAAGACGCCAACGAGGAGGATTTCGACGAAGAAGCGTTCGACGACGAGGCCGATGCCCCGGAAGTGGAGATCGAAGTCATCGAATACAGCGAAGCCGGTGACGGCGAACCGTCCAGCGCCAGCATCGAGACCGTCCTGGTCAATGAAGAAGGCGTCGAGGTCGTGGTGATCTGCGACGACGGCGAGGAAGAAGGCGAAGACGACGCGGAAACCCCGTCGGCATGAGCCAAACCGCGGTCTTCCATGTAGAGACCGCCGACTACGCCGTGCAGCAGGCCCTGCTGCACGGCGTACGTCATACGGTGTTCGTCAGCGAGCAGAACGTCCCGGCCGAACTGGAAATCGACGCTCTGGATCCGGCCTGCGGCCACGCCTTGGCCATCGACGCGCAGGGCCAGGCCATCGGTGCCGGCCGCCTGACCCCTGACCAGCGGATCGGCCGGATGGCAGTGCTGCGCCAATGGCGCGGCAAGGGTGTCGGGGAGGCCTTGCTGCACAACCTGTTGGCACAGGCCCGTGCCCGGGGCTGGGGCGAAGTAAGCCTGCACGCACAGGTACCGGCCCGCGACTTCTATGCCCGCAACGGATTTCTGCCGCAGGGGCCGATCTTCGTGGAAGCCGGCATCGAGCACCAGACCATGCGCCGCCGCCTGGATGGCGCCATGCGCGTTCAGGATCCCGAACAGGCGCGCGCGGCCGTCACCACCGTCATCCACCAGGCCCGTAGGCGCCTGCGTTGGCAGGTCCTCGGCAACGACGCCCTGCTGGGCCAGCCCCAGGTAGTGGCGGCATTGCGCCGGTTTGCCACCGCCCGACATGACAAACAGGTGCAACTGCTGCTGCATGAGGCCGACCTGCCGGCCCTGCCCGCAGCCTTCATCGCCCTGGTGCAACGCCTGCCCAGCGTGTTCCAGGTACGCGAACCCGTTGACCCGGCCGATTGCCAGGTCGCTTCGGCCGGCATCAGCAACGACAGTGGCGATTACTACTTTCGTCCAATAGGCGCGCGCTGCGAGGGCGAGTTGGCCCTGTCTGGCGCGGCACGTGCGCACCCGCAGGAAGAACTGTTCCAGCGTATCTGGGAGCGTTCGCGGGATTGTGCCGAGATGCGCGTACTCAGCGTATAGGTTCTGTCACAACAGGACAGCGACAGGTCAGGTATTAATGCAAGGGACAGTGAGCGCGCCCCTTCCTGTCCGGTGAGGGGTATAATTTGGTGGTTAGAACACGCCCGCGCGGGACGCTGCAGCAAGGTCCCCCGGTTCCCCCGAACTACCCCACAAGCGAATCCGACTCTCCATCGTGGACAATCTACTGAAGCAGTTTGCGCAATCATCGCAGCTCGCCGGCGGCAACGCCTCCTATGTCGAGGACCTGTACGAACAGTACCTCGTCTCCCCGGACAGTGTGGACCCCAAGTGGAAGTCCTACTTTGACGGCTTCAAGGGCCGCGAAGCTGGCGATGTGCCGCACTCTGCCGCTATCGCCCACATCACTGAAGCCGCCAAGAACGCGTTCAACGCAGGTGTCAGCGTCGGTGAAGGCGACGAGCGCGAGCGCAACGTTGGCCGCCTGATCACCGCTTACCGTTCGCGCGGCCACCTCGGCGCCAAGCTTGATCCGCTGGGCCTGACCCCGCCCGTCAACCCGCCGGACCTGGGCCTGCCCTTCCACCACCTCAGCGATGCCGACCTCAACGATGAGTTCAGCACCGGTGGTATCGGCGGCCAGCCGCGGATGAAGCTGCGTGACCTGGTTGCTCGCCTGAAGGCGACGTATACCGGCTCGATCGGCGCAGAATTCATGTATATCGCCGAAGTCGACCAGCGCCAGTGGCTCTACCAGCGTCTCGAAAACGCCGGTGGCAACTACAACCTGGACGCCGACACCAAGCGCCGCACCCTCGAGCGCCTGACCGCTGCCGAAGGCCTCGAGCGTTACCTGCACACCAAATACGTCGGCCAGAAGCGCTTCTCGCTGGAAGGCGGCGACTCGCTGATCCCGATGATGGACACCATCATCCGCGACGCCGGCAAGGAAGGCGTCAAGGACGTGGTGATCGGCATGGCCCACCGTGGCCGTCTGAACGTGCTGGTCAACACCCTGGGCAAGAACCCGCGCAAGCTGTTCGACGAATTCGAAGGCAAGTTCGAGCACGACGACCGCGCCGTGGCTGGTGACGTGAAGTACCACATGGGCTTCTCGGCCGACGTTGCCAGCGATGGCGGCCCGGTGCACCTGGCCCTGGCCTTCAACCCGTCCCACCTCGAAATCGCCGACCCGGTGGTTGCCGGCTCGGTGCGTTCGCGCCAGGAACGCCGAAACGACACCGCGCGCAAGCAGGTGATGCCGATCCTGATCCACGGCGATGCTGCTTTCGCCGGCCAGGGTGTGGTGATGGAGCTGTTCCAGATGTCGCAGGCCCGCGGTTTCACCGTCGGCGGCACCCTGCACATCGTCATCAACAACCAGGTGGGCTTCACCACTTCCAATCCGGAAGATTCGCGCTCGACCCTGTACTCGACCGACATCGCCAAGATGGTGGCAGCACCGGTCCTGCACGTGAACGGCGACGACCCGGAAGCGGTGGTATTTGCCGCCAAGCTGGCCTATGACTTCCGCCAGCAGTTCCACAAAGACGTGGTCATCGACCTGATCTGCTACCGCCGCTGGGGCCACAACGAAGCCGATGAACCGGCGATCACCCAGCCGCTGATGTACCAGGTGATCCGCAAGCACAAGACCACCCGCGAGCTCTACGCAGAGCAGCTGGAAGCCGCTGGCGTGATCGCCGCCGGTGCCGGCAAGGACATGGTCGACGCCTACCGCAACAAGCTGGACTCCGGCGAAGTCACCACCGAGCTGGCCAAGGTCGAAAAGACCCCGGCTACCAGCAAGATGTACGTGGACTGGTCCCGGTACCTGTCGGGCAAGTTGTCCGACCCGGTCAGCACCAAGGTCGACATGGGCAAGCTGACCCAGCTGGCCACCATGATCAACACCATCCCGGAAGGCGTGGAAGTGCATTCGCGCGTTGCCAAGGTGTACGACGACCGTCGCAAGATGGCCGCCGGTGAAATCCTGGGCGACTGGGGCTTTGCCGAGAACCTGGCCTACGCCACCCTGCTGGACGAAGGCAACGGCCTGCGCCTGGTTGGCCAGGACGTCGGCCGCGGCACCTTCACCCACCGCCACGCCATCCTGCACGACCAGAAGACCGACAACTACTACCTGCCGCTGCGTCAGCTGGTCGAGTCGCCGGAACAGGCCACCATCATCGATTCGCTGCTCAGCGAAGAAGCCGTGATGGCATTCGAGTACGGCTTCTCCACCACCGACCCGAACACCCTGTGCATCTGGGAAGGCCAGTTCGGCGACTTCGCCAACGGCGCCCAGGTGGTGATCGACCAGTTCATCGCCTCGGGCGAAGCAAAGTGGGGCCGCATCTCCGGCCTGACCCTGCTGCTGCCGCACGGCTATGAAGGCCAGGGCCCGGAACACAGCTCGGCACGCCTTGAGCGTTTCCTGCAGCTGTGCGCACTGGAGAACATGCTGGTCTGCGTGCCGTCGACCCCGGCGCAGGCATTCCACATGCTGCGTCGCCAGATGCGCATGGATACCCGCAAGCCGCTGATCGTGATGTCGCCCAAGTCGCTGCTGCGCCACAAGCTGGCCGTGTCCAGCATGGAAGACATGGCCAACGGCGAGTTCCAGCACCTGATTGGCGACGCCACCGCCGATGCCAAGAAGGTCAAGCGCGTTGTCGTGTGTTCGGGCAAGGTCTACTACGACCTGCTGGAAGACATGACCAAGCGTGGCCAGGACGATGTTGCGCTCCTGCGCGTCGAACAGCTCTACCCGTTCCCGCGCCCGGCGCTGGCGGCCGAACTGAAGAAGTACGGCAAGGCCACCGACGTTGTGTGGTGCCAGGAAGAGCCGATGAACCAGGGTGCCTGGTACCAGATCAAGCACCACCTGCAGGCCTGCGTGGCCGATGGCCAGGCGCTGCACTATGCCGGTCGTCCGCGCTCGCCGTCGCCTGCTGTTGGCCACATGTCCGATCACCTGCGCGAACTCGCACAGCTGCTCGCCGACGCGCTGGTCAACAAGATCGACGACAACTACGCCGAATAAGCCCCCTTTTCCACAAGAAAACGAAACCAGGAAATCAGCCAAATGGCCACCGAAGTCAAAGTACCGGTACTGCCCGAATCCGTCTCCGACGCCACCATCGCCAGCTGGCACAAGAAGGCAGGCGAAGCCGTCAAGCGTGATGAGAACCTGCTCGACCTGGAAACCGACAAGGTCGTGCTGGAAGTACCGGCACCGGTTGATGGCGTGCTGAAGGAAATCAAGTTCCAGGAAGGCGACACCGTCACCTCGAACCAGATCCTGGCCATCATCGAGGAAGGCGCGGTTGCCGCTGCTGCACCGGCCGCTCCGGCTGCCGCTGCTGAAGCACCGAAGGCTGCCGCTCCGGCCGCGGCTGCACCGGCCGCTGCCGCCGCACCGGCCCCGGCTGCCAAGTCGGCTGCCGACACCCTGCCCCCGGGCGCCCGCTTCTCGGCCATCACCGAAGGCGTGAACCCGGCTGACGTGTCCGGCACCGGCCGCCACGGCGCCGTCACCAAGGAAGACATCGTCAACTTCGCCCGCAACGGCGGCGTCGGCAAGGCCGGCGGTGCACGTCCGGAAGAACGCGTGCCGATGACCCGCATGCGCAAGCGCATTGCAGAGCGTCTGATGCAGTCGAAGAACTCGACCGCCATGCTGACCACCTTCAACGAAGTCAACCTGTCCAAGGTGTCGGCTGCGCGCAAGGAACTGCAGGAAGAGTTCGTCAAGGCCCACGGCATCAAGCTGGGCTTCATGAGCTTC
>Ga0308157_10001191_pt1 | contig 58531 bp, 51 predicted proteins | sample PhyBR1_FD_201035 | JGI IMG/M metagenome (GOLD analysis project Ga0308157, IMG submission 201035) | Phyllosphere microbial communities from UC Gill Tract Community Farm, Albany, California, United States - DLSLB.R1 | ecosystem: Host-associated > Plants > Phyllosphere > Unclassified | place: USA... | reverse complement strand
AATCGCTTCAAACACCGCTTCACCACACAACATGCCGGATTTCATCGCGGTATGTGAACCCTTGATCTTGGCAAAGTTCAGGAAGCCTGCATCATCCCCAATTAAAGAGCCGCCCGGGAAAGTAAACTTCGGCAGCGAGTTAAAGCCGCCTTTGGTTACGGCACGTGCGCCATAAGAAATCCGCTTGCCACCCTCTAGATACTGCTTGATCAGCGGATGGGTTTTCCAGCGCTGCATTTCCATGAATGGATACATGTGCGGGTTGGTGTAGGACAGATCCACGATCATGCCCAAAGTCACCTGATTATTTTCAGCGTGGTATAACCACCAGCCGCCTGAAGAACCGGTTTCAGCAAGAGGCCAGCCTGCACCGTGCATCACCAGACCCGGTTTGTGTTTGGCCGGATCAATTTCCCAAAGCTCTTTAATCCCGATCCCGTAGTGCTGTGGATCAGCATCTTTATCCAGGTTGTATTTTGCAATCAGGCGTTTACCTAAATGACCACGGCAGCCTTCAGCAAAAAGAGTGTATTTGGCATGCAGTTCATAACCCGGAGTAAAGTTATGTGTCGGTTCGCCATCTTTGCCAATGCCCATGTCACCAGTTTGAATGCCTTTTACCGTTCCATCCGCATGGTACAGAATTTCAGACGCAGCAAAGCCCGGGAAAATGGACACTTCCAGTTCTTCGGCTTTGGTGCCTAACCAGCGAACCACGTTACCGAGCGAGATGACATAGTTGCCATCATTGTGCATGGTTTTTGGCACCATCCAGTGCGGTGCTTCTTGTGATTTTTCATCTGACAGCAGGAAGAAAGTTTTGTCTTCTGTTACAGGCACATTAAGCGGTGCGCCTTGTTCTTTCCAGTCAGGGAACAACTCATTCATGGCACGCGGTTCAAGTACTGCACCCGACAGAATATGTGCACCGACTTCAGAGCCCTTTTCCACGACACAAACGGACAGATCGTTTAGATTGTTTTCAATTGCAAGTTGGCGAATTTTGATCGCTGCAGAAAGACCCGCAGGGCCTGCGCCTACGATAACGACGTCAAACTCCATCGATTCACGTTCGATGTGTTCCATGTAGGACTCCTCATATGATTTGAAGGTGGCAACCGTCATGATTTTGCTCGGCGCTGCCATGAGTGTTCTTAAAGCCCAGACACAATTTTATTATCGTGTCTTTTATATTGTGGGCTAGTATAGTTTTAAACCGTGATCTAGCCAATTGGCTGAATCATATTATTTTTCCGTCAGCAGGGGTATTCCGTATGATTAATCAAAATAATTCACCAAATCAGACGAAAAATGTCGATATTCCTGATAATAAAAATTTAATGGGTATTACACAATACTTAAAAGATGCACAGACCGGTCACAAAAGGTCAATCCCCCCCTTGGATCAATTTAAGCCAAAGCATTGCGGTGCAATGGATTTAAAGGTAAAAGCCAATGGAGAATGGTGGCACGAAGGTCAATTGATCAACCGCCAAGCCATGATTGACTTGTTCTCAACCGTACTTTGGAAAGAAGACGGTAAGTTCTATCTAAAGACCCCGGTAGAGCAAATTGAAATAGAAGTAGAAGATGAGCCTTTATTTGTTAATCAGGTAGATCTGGTTAAAATTGAGGGTAAAACCTATATTCAATTGACCACTACTACTCAAGATATTGTGATTGTAGATCAGGAACACTCACTTTTTATGCGTGAATATTTAGGTGAATTACGTCCCTATGTGCATGTTCGTTTTGGCATTAATGCCTTAATTCAACGCGCTGCTTTTTTCCATTTAATTGAAATGGGACAGCTCCTTGAAAACGCTCAAGGTAGTACCATCTTAAGCCTACAAAGTGGCGATTTATACTTGCAATTAGGCACCTGAGGTTTAAGCTTAGTTCTCCCCAATTTCGAACTGCTGAAAGTGAAGCTATGACAGCCATTCATCCTATTTATCCTTTAATAAATCCAATGCCTAAGGCGCAACCTGATGCGCCTATTGGAATTTTTGACTCTGGAATAGGTGGATTGTCTATCGCACAGGACATTGCAAATTATTTACCCAAAGAACGCATCCTGTATTATGCAGATACTGCAAATGTACCTTATGGACCGCGTGATAATCAAAATATTCGCGATCTGACTGCAAATGCAATTGAATGGCTCTATCGCCAAGGCTGTAAAGTGGCAGTGGTTGCATGCAATACTGCATCTGCCTTTAGTCTGGATTATTTACGTGATCATTATGGTGAAGACTTTCCAATTATCGGTTTAGTACCGGCATTAAAACCTGCTGTATTACAAACCAAGTCAAAAACAATTGCAGTTCTTGCAACGCCTGCGACTTTTCGGGGCAAACTGATTCAAGATGTGATGCAACGTTTTGCCTTACCTGCCCATGTGAATGTCATTCCTGTGACCTGTCTAGAATTAGTGCCCTTTGTAGAAAGTGGTGCGCAGATGAGTGCGGAATGTTTAGCGACATTAAAAGAAATATTACAACCCGTGGTAGACCAAGGGGCAGATTATTTAGTCTTGGGATGTACCCACTATCCCTTCTTAAAACCTGCGATTGAGTCAATTTTTGGTCAGAAACTGACATTAATTGACTCTGGAGTACCAGTTGCGCGACAAACAGCCCGAATTTTGATTAAAAATGAGTTATTATTTGAGCAAGATCAAAAAGACAGCTTACGAATTGAATGTCATGTCAGTGGCAATAATGCAGAAAATTTAAAAACTGTGTTGCAGTACCTGATTCAAGAGAATTTAACTTGGGATATTCGCAATATTACTGTTGAATAAGCAAAGAAACGCAGCTAGTCTTTTGAAATATAGCAAAAAATTAAATTTTTAAATTGGGGTGTTCGATTACAGCGCAACTGCTCAGCATAGCTACAGTTGGAGGATGTAATATGCAATTGGAAGAGGATAACCAATGCTCGATAAGCGTTATCAGGTTTTTATTTCTACGTCTGGGAGTGAAATGCAACCAGAACGTATTGTTTTAGCTCAAACTCTAGTGGGGATGGGGTTCTTTTCCTGGGGATTAGAACAACGTACCCCACTAAGTACGGCGTTTGCACGGCGTCAAATTGATGACTGCGACTATGTGGTCATTCTTTTGGGCAGTCAATATGGCGAGCAATCTGTGTCAGGTGTCGGGTATATGCACCTCGAATATATTTACGCTGTTACCAAACAAAAACCGATTATTGTATTTATGCATGAAAATCCGGCATCGCGGGACCCTGCTTTGCAGGATCAAAAACCGGAACTTCGCGAAAAATTCCTAGAATTCCGTAAATTATTACAACAAGAAGCCGATCAAATTTTTACTTATCGTAGCATTCGTGACTTAGAAATGGCGGTACGCTTTAATATGCCGCAAATGCTTGAACGCTATCCTGTTTCAGGATGGGTTCGACCACAGAATACTCAGTCTTTGCATGACGAAATTGATCAGCTTAAAGCTAAAATTGAACAACTTGAAACAGAAGTGGGCAAACGAGAAGTCGATCCGTTCTTATCTTTACCCAAAGTTTCAATGCATGAATTATTTTCTTTTGAATATCGAATGCATGCTTATCAAGACGGTAATTTCAAAGAACTGAAAGTTCAAAAGAAACTGACTTGGGCACAGTTACTGAATATTTTAGGCAGCATGTTTGTCAATCCGACACCAGAAGAATATTTTTCTAAATGTATAAATGAATATTTAAATGACACAGGTCTGGCAGATGCACGTGTGGAAATGCCTCGTGCCCATGCAGTGGCACGTGCGCAAATTAATATTCGTGCTTTACACAGTATTAAAATGCAGATGCGTCAAAATGACTGGATTGTACAATCTGGACGTGATGACCGTCAGCGGATGTTGTGGCACATCACTCCCAAAGGGCAAAAGCTTTTAGATAGTAATTTGCTTGAGAATAATCGTGTTTTTCAATTTAAGTCACCGTATTAATTCATATAGAGAAAGTGCAGAAAACTGTTAAAGTAGGCCAGTTCATCTATGTTGGAAAAGGGTTTGATGTTTTCTGCACCTAAAGTGAAAGTCACCATTATTTTAGCCAATTTGGGTACGCCAGACGACCCCACTGTTCCTGCAGTCCGTCGCTTTCTGAAGCAGTTTTTATCTGATCAGCGGGTCATTGAAATTCCAAAACCCGTTTGGCAACTCATTTTAAGACTATTCATTTTGCCATTTCGACCCAAGCGTGTGGCTCATGCTTATGAAATGGTATGGGGGCAAGATTCGCCAATGCGTGAAATTCTGTTGCAACAGGTTCAAGCAGTTCAATCGCATTTAAGCCAACACTATTCAGACTTTGAAATCAATATTGTGCCGGCCATGAGCTATGGTAATCCCGGAATTCAAAGTGTATTAGCCAATTTGGCTGAACAACCACAAGACCATATTATCTTGCTGCCACTATTTGCACAGTATTCGGCAACTTCGACCGCTCCACTGTATGATGCAGTTGCAAAGTGGATACTGACTCAACGTAATTTGCCGGGCTTATCAATTATTCGCGATTACTATCAACATCCTTTGTTTATTCAGGCTTTGGCGCAAAGTGTACGGGATTATCAAGCTGAACATGGCTCCGCAGAAAAACTGTTGATGTCATTCCACGGCATTCCGCAGCCGTATGCCGATAAAGGCGATCCTTATGCAGACCGCTGCCGTATTACTGCGCAACGCGTGGCCGATGAGCTTGGGTTAAAGGATGATCAGTGGGCAGCCAGTTTCCAATCTCGTTTTGGTAAGCAAGAGTGGATTAAGCCTTATACCGATGCACTTTTAACCGAATGGGCAGAGCAAGGGGTGAAATCAGTACAAGTGATGAGTCCGGCATTTTCTTCAGACTGTTTAGAGACTTTAGAAGAACTGGCCATACAAAATGCCGAACTGTTTAAGGCTTTGGGTGGTGCACAATATGCCTATATTCCCGCATTAAATGCCCGTGATGATCATATCGCATTGCTCACAACTTTACTTCAAGCTAATCTTGATGCATTAACGCAAACATTCGCCCACTAATTTCACCGAGGTTTCGCCCTTATGTTGCAAGTCAAAATTGTGCCAGTCACGGCCTTTCAGCAAAACTGTTCAATTGTATGGGATGCAGACAGCAAAGAAGCAGTTTTGATTGACGCGGGTGGTGAGCCTGAAAAATTGAAAGCCGAAGTGGAGGCATTGGGTTTGAAGGTCAAGGCTTTATGGTTGACCCATGGCCATCTGGATCATGCCGGTGCAGTAGGTACATTAACCAAATTATGGAATGTACCTGTGATTGGTCCACATAAAGAAGATGCTTTTTGGCTGGACATGATTCAGGAAGTCTCGGCAAAATATGGATTTCCAATTCCGGAAAAAGTAGAGGTTAGCCAATGGCTTGAAGGCGGGGAAGTTCTGAAACTGGGTGAGGAAGAATTTGAAGTCCGTTTCGCACCAGGTCATACCCCGGGTCACGTGATGTTCTATAACGAAAATTATGGGCTATTATGGACAGGGGATGTGCTGTTTAAAGGGTCTATTGGTCGTACCGACTTTCCACGCGGAAATCATCAACAGTTGCTAGATTCAATTCAGCGTGAATGTTTTAGTCTGCCAGATGAAACTCAATTTATATCGGGTCATGGTCCAATCAGTAGTATTGGTTTTGAAAAACAACATAACCCTTTTGTGGCGAATAAAGCAGGTTAATACCTTTGTTTAAGAGATTGATGAATAAATTTCATCAGTCTCTGCGAAAAGGACCACTATGTAACTGCTTTAGTTCTAAGGCAATAATAATAGCTGAAAAAATAAACAGGATGCCGATCCAAATAATAATGACATCATGGGTATAAATTCCAAAACTTAAACTTACAATACCCAGTAAGACAAATAAAAAAAATAGAATTTTTAAACACCATAGTCCCATGAGGGGATCTCCTTTTTTATCGTTGTTAATTTTTATCGTTATTAGGTTTCATTACTAAAATATATCGATTTTAAGTGTTTAGTTATTAGAAAAAAATTTACTGGTATTTTCGTAATGTTATTATAATTTAAAAAAGTGCTAACTGGTTATCATTTTTATTGATTAATAAGAAAAATTTAACAATGATAAAACATATTTTCAGTCCCTAATTTTTTAATTATATGTTGATAAAATATAAAGTAATTTAAGACAAAATAATAAAAAAGAGATTTCAGTCATAAAAAAGATTTATTAAGTCATATTATTTTACATTTACTTTAAATTGGCAGAGGAGGTTCATGAAACTCTGGTTTACCAAGGCAGCATTATTTATTTTTAGCTTAATGGCATTTTATGCTTAAGATCAGGTTTTACCGTCAAGATCTGATCATTATGGCGGTTGATATACTTCTTGTTTTTTGCATTGTTGTTTTAGGCTTAGCATACAAAAGCTGAATTCTAATCTACTTTGCTAAAGATTGATGAGCCTTATTCACCAACCTGTATACTATTTATTATTCTAAAAAATCCTTTTAAAAATCATCTTCTTCACGGCCGCCATCTGCCTGTGGTGCATCTTGAGTAGGCAATTTGTATTCATCATTTGCCCAAGCGCCCAGATCAATCATTTTACAGCGTTCTGAACAAAAAGGACGGAATTCGTTATCTTCCCAAGTCGAAGGTTTACCACAACGTGGGCAAGGAAAAGTGCGAGGCATTTTATTCTCCGGATAAAAATGATGATTCAATTAGTCAAACTCAGCCGCTCTTGCTAGACTTGAGCCGATTTTTGTTAGTTTGATCTGATTATGCCAATTCGTCAATTTCAAGCACAGCGTATGCACGCGCCTCGTGATTTTCAAATGATTAGCCCAGAGCCAATTTGTGTGGAAATTGGTGCCGGTAAAGGTAAGCATGCCTTGCTTTTTTCGAGTCAGCATCCCGAACATAAATTGATTGCAATTGAACGTACCCGTGAAAAATATGTGGCCATGCAAAAACAGCATGCCTTGGAAGGACAAAGCAACTTACAGGCGATTCATGCTGATGCCATGCCATGGATCGTGCATGCTTTACTGCCGGCGCAAGTACAGCAATTTTTTATTTTATATCCCAATCCTGAACCGCATAATCCGGCACAGCGCTGGTTGAATATGCCATTTTTTGAATTTTTGCTGTCGCGTTTACAGGTCGGTGGCACAGTGACTTTGGCCAGTAATATTCCTGAATATATCGCAGAAGCACAGCAACAGTTGATAGATGTGTGGAAATTACCGTTTATTAAAGAGGTAATTCCAGCCACTTCAGCACGCACCCATTTTGAAATTAAATATTTGGAACGTGGTGAATTGTGTCAGCAACTCATCATTACCAAGCCAGAAGGCTACACGACCCGTTTTGATGACTTTATGCCGCTGCAAGGTCAAAATGCGGTGATCGAAACTGCATCAGAAACGAATGTAAAAGATGCTGAATAAGTTGGCTATGAAAAAGCGTGTCGCAATTATTGGCGCAGGTCCTGCCGGACTGATGGCTGCGGAAGTTTTGAGTCAATACGATTATGAAGTGCATGTCTATGAACAAAAACCCTCGGCCGCCCGTAAGTTTCTAATGGCAGGTAAAACTGGCTTAAATATTTCTCATGCCGAGCCTGTAGCACAATTTATTCAGCACTATGATCAAGCAGACTGGCTTGCAGCTTGGATAAAACAGTGGGATGCGAACTGGATTCAACAATGGATGAAAGGTTTGGGGATTGAATCCTATATCGGTACATCTGGGCGGGTATTTCCGGTTGAGATGAAGGCTGCACCACTGCTTCGTGCCTGGTTAAAACGTTTAGCCGAACATGGGGTGATTTTTCATTATCGGCATCAGTGTCTGGACTTAAGCAGTTCCGAATTACAGTTTAAAAACCTGGTCACGGAACAGGTTGAAACTCAGCAGTTTGATGCCATTGTAATGGCCTGCGGTGCAGTGTCATGGTCACGACTTGGCAGTGACGGGGCATGGCAACAATGGTTCTCTCAGGATGAAATTGAAGCCTTTCAAGCCAGTAATGCCGGCGTAGAACGAGTTTGGTCCAGGTTTATGCAACCGGTATTTGGTCAGCCTTTAAAACGGGTTGAGGCATGGGTGGATGATCAAGCCAAAACCATGGGCGATATTGTGATTAGCCATTATGGTTTAGAAAGTGGTTTGATCTATAAACAGGGACGTGCGCTACGTCAGCAGCTTAAAGATGGTCAGGCCATGCAACTGTATTTGGATTTAATTCCAGAGCAGACGGTTGAGCAACTCGCGCAAAAATTACAACCGAGTAAAAAGCAGTCATTAAGTAATGTCTGGCGCAAAGCTGGTCTAGACCATGCCAAAGCCAATTTAGTTCGTGAACTGGTGGCTAAAGATCTATGGAATGATCCACGAGCTTTGGCACAGCAGATTAAACATTTACCTATCCCTTTAGCTGGTTTCCGTCCAATAGAAGAAGCAATTAGCTGTGCCGGTGGAGTCAAACGAGAGGTGTTGTCTGAACAACTGCAATTAAAGTCAAATCCGCATGTGTTCTGTTGTGGAGAAATGCTGGATTGGGATGCACCGACAGGCGGTTATTTATTGACTGCATGTTTTGCCACGGGTCGTGCTGCGGGTGAAGGCGTACAGAGTTATCTGGCGATAAAAGAATAACAGCAAATATTTTGAACCGTAATTTAAAGTATGTTAGGTTGATCACTCAAACCTTATAAAAAATGCGACTGTTATGTCTGAAGAAAATCTATATAGCGGAAGCTGTTTGTGTGGCGGTTTACGCTATGAAATTCAGGGTGAAATCGGTGACATCGTGCAATGTCATTGTCGAAAGTGTCGTAAAGCCAATGGCACAGCTTTTGCCACCAATGCTCCGATTAAAAAAGCCGATTTTAAAATTGTGCAAGGCGAGCATTTGTTGAAAAAGTTCCAATCCAGCGCAACCACTCAGCGTTGTTTTTGTGCTGATTGTGGCTCGCCGATTATCAGTATTAAAACTGAAACACCGGATCTGTACCGTTTAAGAATTGGCACACTGGATACACCACTTCAGCAAAAGCCGACCCAACATATTTTTGCTGCCTCCAAGGCAGAATGGGATACGATTTGCGATGGCTTTGTACAGCATGACGGGCGACCATAAGTCATTGCAATAAAGATGAAGGGATCAGATGATCCCTTTTTTATGTACCCCATTTTAGTAGTTAGATTGAGTGGTCTCGGATTTAGCTGCTTCAGCTTTTTTTGTTTCAGCTTTGCTCGTTTCCGGATATTGTGATTGCCAATGTTCAAGCTGTTCTTGAGCATGTAAAAACTCACCTAAGCCTTTGACTCGATCGCCTGAATTTTTCATTTCATCCACTTTTTTATCTTTATTCTGATCATATAGTTTGGCTTGGTCTTGCCAGTATTCTGCAATTAAGCCTTGAATATAGCGACCTTGCTGGGTTTTCAAGTCCAGATCTTTCAGCATATTGAGTGCCGACTGAACATTGTCACGTTTGCGGTTATGCGCAAATTCATCGGTAAGTGAACCCTTTTCCTGCATTTTCGTCAGCTCGTCTTCCATATCATCACTCATTTGGGTGAAGCGCGTGTCGAAGTCGGTGAGTAAGGCAATATCATGTTGATCATCTGCAGTTTTCTCGAACGCTTTGACCGGTTCGGTAATCAAATCCTGCATGACTTTATCTTCAGGCTGAATTTTATCGTTTTGAGTGGTGCTATTTTTGCTGTTATCACAGGCCGTCAGAAAGATGCTTGAACATAATAAAACAGGCAGACCCAGTTGTTTCAGTTTAATATTTTTCATGATGATTCCTTTATTTCTGATCGATTTTTTTAAAATCATAAGCATGGGTTACATAAGGGAAAGCAATTTCATCTTGTGGATATTTACCAGTGTAGCTGAAGACAATCTGTTCAAATAGGGCTTTTAATTGCTGTTGTTCTTGGTCCGGCATTGCGGCAATAAAACTGGTGGAAAGCAGACGCTTAGACACTACATTTTCTACTGTGCCAACATGCTTCAGCTTAAAAGTCTGGACATTTTCCAGCTGAAATAAGGATTGATGCTGAAACACATTTTTCCACTTTCCACTATGATAACGAGGTGTGTTACCCTCCAAAGGTTCAATCAGATCTGCCAGTGCCTTGACCCAGTCAATGTTTATATCACGTTGATTCCAGATCAGGGCCAAATGTCCGGATGGTTTCAAGGCTTGATGAATTTGCTGTAAAGTCTCAAGATTGGCAAACCAGTGGAAGGATTGTGCACAGATGACCGCATCCATACTATTTGCAGTGACAGGCAAATGTTCACTAGAGGCTTGCAGGGTTTGAATCTTTGGGTATATAGCTTGCAGCTGTGCCAGCATTTCCTGAACCGGTTCAATCGCGGTGATGTGCGAAGTAATCTGCTGTAAGTAGGGCAAGAATTTGCCCGTGCCGGAACCGAGATCGATAACATGCGATTTTTCGCAAAGTTGCAGCTGATCTTGCAGCCAGCTGACGATATCTTGTGGATAATCGGGACGCACCTGTTGATAAAGCTCTGCAGCAGAACTGAAACCTTTTTGAGCAGCTGGATGAAGTGATTGTGTCATATTTTGCGCTTTTTAATATTCTTGGCATCTATAAAATAACATAGTCGCTTTTCGTAAATAGGCAAGGTGTCTATTTGTTCTATTGACTGTACAAAACAAGGGCCGATTTGCTTCGGTGTGGAAATGGAAAAACACATTATTTTTGAAGACGAACAAATTCGTGCAATATTTTTAAAAGGTTCATCGGATGAGCTGGTTTTCTCTTTTGGCGATTTAATTACCCGTGCCAAAGGGTTGTCGATTAATGCCGAAAAATCCTTGCATAAACATGGTTTTAATGTGATCGGGATTATGCCGAAGCAGAAATCGTGGTTTCCGGAAAGCTCAATGCGACAGATGTCTGCCGAGATTCAGGAACTGATTGCGTCCTTTAAAACACGGATTGGCTATGGCGGTTCAATGGGGGGTTATGCTGCAATCAAGTATTCAAATTTACTTGACTTAAAACGCGTGGTTGCATTGGTACCCCAGTATTCAATCAATCCTGAAGAGGTTGAAGACCCGCGCTATAACATGTTTTTCCATGAGGAACTAAATGCCAATATGCAGGTGCAGCCTGAAGATGTTTCCGCCGAGCGTGAATACATTGTGGTTTATGATCCTTACTATCCAGAAGATCGCGCGCATTATTTAAAACTTGAGCAGGTTCTGCCTCAAATTCACACCTTAAATTTACCCTTTACCGGCCACGATGCAATTGCTGTGCTTGCCAGTTCAGAATTACTGCATGACTTTTTATTGCATGAATTTGATGAACCCTATTTCTATAAAAAAATTCGTCAGGTCAAAAAGAGCAGCAAGTTCTATTATCGTAAAGTGATTGAAAACTTATTGCCGCGACATCGCAATGCCTTGGGTTCAATTTTAATTAACAATGATTTACAGCTGGATAGCCAGTTTTTTGATGCGAAGTTGAAACAGAATTTACTGCGAGAATTGCTGAGTAACAAGCAAGTCAGTCAGCAAGATTTACTGAAACTCGGTATTCAGGTGAATCTGCCCCAAGAAAACCGTAGTCATTTATTGGACTGTTTCGGCCATGGGTTGGTATTCAATGTGATTAGCCAAAAAATTGAAAGCTACGCCGCTGGTGCAATTGCCTTAAATCATAAATTTCTGATCCCGATTTTTGCCAAGGGCAGTGGTTTGGTCCAGATTAGTTTAAATGATGAGCGCTATGTTGTGGCAATGAATGACCGTCATGTGATGAAGCTGTTTAAGGAACAGGAACCGTTAACAACCGGCATGCACCCCATTGTGATCAAGAAATATAGCGATTTTTATTTGCTCAGTTATAAGCATTTAAACTTAAGTAATAATGAATACGGCAGTCATGATTTTATTGAAGACACGCCCGCAACTGCTCAATTCGTCACTCAACCGGAACTGTCTTAAGCATTATTGAATAGCTTGTGATTGTTTAAAGCAAACCCGACTTTGGTCTTATTTTGACCGCTTGCTTTATATTTTAATCGGTCTAAGATAGAAAATATAAGGCAAGTTAAATTTGCTAAATGTTGAACAACAAACAAATAAACACGACAGGGTGCTTAAGGATGAAACGTGATTTTATACCGGCTGTGCTTTTAACCATTATCTCTATATTCATACCTTCCTATGTTTTTGCCCAGAGTCCAGATGCCACTTATATGATTATGGGCGGAGGATTGCTGGTGGTGTTTGCCTTGGCAATCTATGTATTTTTTGAAATTCGGAAGTCGATTCAAGTCCATATTAATAAACCCACTAAATAGTGGGTTTTTTCATATCTGCTACCTGATTTGGTTGAAAAAGCATATACATCTGGCTTTTAATGCATGAGGGGATAATTTGCAGCCCCCCCTCTGAACCCGCCAAGGAATGCATCATGAAAGCCGTATTTTTAGATTATGAATCACTCGATAAAAATGATTTGGATTTTAGTGGGCTTGAAGCGGCTTTTGATGAGTTAAGCCTATTTCCAAGCACTCAGCCAGCGCAAGTTTTAGAACGTGTGCGGCAGGCAGATGTTATTATCAGTAATAAAGTGCTGGTGGATGCGGCAACGATTCAGCAATGTCCGAATTTAAAACTGATTTTAATTTCCGCAACAGGCACAAACAATATTGACCTGATTCAGGCACGTGCACAGGGCGTTGTGGTGTGTAATTGTCAGGGTTATGGCACTTCGGCTGTAGCACAGCATACCTTGGCGTTAATGTTGGTTTTGGCTACCTCATTGCTCAAATATGACCGCGCTGTGAAACAAGGTGAATGGAATAAAGCCTCGCAATTTTGTTTGCTGGATTTCCCTATTATTGAACTGGAAGGCAAGACTTTAGGAATTATTGGTTATGGTGAATTAGGACAGGCGGTTGCAAAACTGGCTGAAGCATTTGGCATGAAAATACTGGTCGGATCTTTACCAAATCGTCCAACTGATGCCAGTCGTATTCCTGTTGCAGATTTATTGTCTCAAGTCGATTTCCTGAGTCTGCATTGTCCATTAACCGACGATACCCGTGATTTGATAGATGCCCAAGCCTTCGATGCCATGAAACCGAGTGCATTTTTAATTAACTGTGCACGTGGTGGCATTGTCAATGAACAAGCGCTTGCGGATGCTTTACGCCAAGGCAAAATTGCCGGAGCTGCAACCGATGTTCTTACCATTGAACCACCGACAGACGGTAATGTGTTATTGGCAGATGATATTCCAAATTTAATTATTACCCCACATAGTGCGTGGGGCAGTGTTGATGCCCGACAACGCATTGTGCAGCAGATGCTCGACAATGTTAAAGCGTTTAAAGCTGGTCAGCCGATTCGACAAGTGAATTAACCGGTTTTAACTTTAGCCCTCTCCCAAAAAAGAAGAGAGCAGATACATTATAAGTTGGTGGTTGCATTGTTTTGTACCGGCTGTACTTGGATCGAGGGTACGGATTGAACGGGAGCGGAATCCACTCCTGTCGATGACTGACTCAAAGGGTGGGAAACAATGGGCGCAGGCTGGTCATTTGGACTACCCATAATTTCATCTTTGGTTTCATTCAGTTTTTTATTTACTGTTGCTGCTGCATGTTGAGATTTTTCTTTTGCCACCGCCGATTTTTCCTTAGCAAAATCTTTGGTTCCTTCCCAGGCATTTTCAACTTTAGGTTTTACTTTCGCGATTCCTTTTTGTGCAGCATGATCAACTTTTTCAGCCGTATTTTGCACCGATGTTTGCGCCTTGTGGGTAATCACTTTAAAAATATTGGGATTATCACCATATGGCGCAGCCTGACGCTGTGTGGGAGTCGCAGTTTCGGTTGTCGTCGTCGTTTGAGCAAAAAGTGGAGTTGAAGCCAAAATTACGCTGGTAATTAATGCAGTTTTTATCTTTTTCATTGTAAGTTTTATTCCTGTTTTAACGCTCGTTCCGAGTCATTTCATCTCTATTTAATTTTATTCTATAGGCTAATTTTGCTAGAAATATGAAGTTTGATGAAATGGCTACAGATTCATAACATTAAAAATAAATTCGTGATCCCCAGTAAAAGAAAAAGCCCATAAAAATGAGCTTTTCAGAGATAAATTTTAAACACTACGTTATTTTTGGTGACTTACTGACGCATTTGTATCTAGACCAACTTGTGCATTAGCCGCTGGAGTATTTAACTCAACTTTGGCATTTGTATTTAGACCGGCATTGCCTGACGGTGAAGTTACAGTATCTTTGGTTTTTTGCAATTTTTCACTGCTAAAGTTTTTGGTTTTATCGGCTTTATCAGCGACGAAGGTTTTAGTTTTATCTGCTGTTTTCACGGTTGCATCTTTAACTTTTCCAGCTTTATTTACGACTGCCTGAGACTTTTCTGCAGTAAATTTTTTGGTGTTTTCTACAGCCTTTTTACCTGTGGTTCGAGTTTTATCAACGCCTTTTTCTACACCATGATCTACTTTGACCGCAGTGTTTTTAATGCCTTGACCTGCTTTTTGTGTTGTATTTTGAATACCTTCGCCTGCTTTGTGAGCAGTGCTGTGAATACCTTGACCAACTGTGTGGGTGGTATTTTTTACCCCGTTAGACAAGCTGTGCAATATACCGGGTTGTTCTGTTTTTACATCTGCTGTCGCTTGTACTGTAGTATTTGCGAACAGAGGAGAAGTGGCCAATAGTGCAGTGGTAATCAATGCAGTTTTAAGGGTTTTCATCGCTTAAATGTATCCTGTATGGCGAAACTCGAATGTTCACCGAGTTATAGGATTTCACATAATAAAGATATTAATTGAGAAGTGATTGGTTGGAGAATAAAGTCACACGTTTTAGCAACACTGAATCAACACTATTGATAGGAATATGGAGGAGATTTACAGATCTAGTTTGTATAATAATTTGAATTTTATTTATTTTTATAAAGAAAATGAGTTTTTAGATACTCTAAATGTGAATTTTAAAACATTATCAGAAATAGAATAAAAACCTTTTTAGATTGCAATATACAGTGGAATGCTGGGCTAAAATTTTTCGAAAAAGAGCAGAACCACCAATTCAAATTTGAATCAGTGATTCTTGGTTGAATTAGTCACATTGTGCTAAAGCATCTTCATGAAAATGATGGCGTAATGCTAAGAAGTTCTTTTGTACTACGGTATCATTAAGATCAAATTTGTTTGCTGTACTTGTACCGTCTTTGGCAAAGGTTGCAGAGCCACCTGAAATGAGGGTTAAGCCTTTAAAAGCCCATTGTTCTACTGACTTGCCAGCTTCTAGGTTGCCCGTAAATTCAATCACGCATTTCCCGGGGAATTTGGTCAGTTTGGCTTTGTTGTTAGTGGTGTTCGGGTATACCTCCAAGTTTTGGACTTCCTGTAGTACACCTGTTTCAAGCTGTGGGATTTTGGGAGCAGATGTACAAGCTGAAAGAGCAATACCCGCAAGACCAGTCAAAATAATCGTTTTAAATTTCATATGATTCTTTCTTGTTGAGTGTTGTTAGTTTGAGTATAGGGAATTAAACATGAAATGCCTAGAATTGTTAGGAAAGGTTTTAAGTTTCTTCATATTCATATGCGGTTATTTGAGAATAGAGGCTGCTAGGAGTTTTATCTAAAAACTTTGATAATTTATAAAAAGGTATCTCCACTTTAAAATCTCCAAATGCATAAGCGGTAACAGCATACGGTGCAAAGAATATCTCTAAACTACGTGCTTTAATAAGAATTACCTCAGAAGAAATTTGCTCAATCCCATTCTTAATCCATTCTTTATCAAAATCATCTGATTCAGAGCGATAAGCAATTTGAGCTAATAAATCATCGTGACAATAAGATTTAATAAATGCATCAGCATCTAAGATATTTTCTTGTTGAAAAAGCAACGTATAATTGATGGAAATAGCTTTTCCATCTTTCACATAAAAGTTTTTGGTGAAAAAATTATGATTACCATGGGCACCACCAGTATAAAAATAATTTGTGAATACAAAACTCACAAAGTTATTACGGACATATCCAATATCCGAGGTTATTGAAATATCATATATATCCTGATATGTAGGCTCATTATTTTCTCTTTCTATATCTAAAGGCTTTTCAAAAAGTCTTTGTCGTATATGAATTAGCTGATCAAAGTACTATTGAATATGTGAAATCATTTATTTCTTTAAAATTATCATGTGCTGCCTTAATAACTGGGTAATTACCATTAAAATCATACCCGGTCAAAGATCTAACGCTTTCAGATATTTCCTTTAAATCAATTCTTGGTTTTGTCGAATCCTCATTTATCTTCTCAATATTCCTTTGCTTAGCTGCCAAATCTAATGATCGAAGAACTTTAGCCCATTCTTTACTATTTAAATCTCGATTAATATTTATAAATTGAATTTCAGAAGCAATAGTATCTGGCACTTTACATTTGTCGAGTTGGATAGGAATTAAGTAAATGGAACCTTCAGGGTAATCTTTTCTCTTGTCCGCAAAATATTTTAGTTCTCGTTGAACATATCCTACTTTAGAAACACTATCAGAAGACATAAAAACCAAAACTACGTCTGTATCCTTCATATTTGCTTTGATACATTCATCCCATGCTTGTCCAGGAAGAAGGTCATGTTCATCCATCCAAGGGTTAAAGTTTTTACGTTTTAATTCTTCATAACATTCTAAAATAAATTCTTTATCTTCTTTTGCATAACTTAGAAATACTTTCATACTATTTTAATATTAAAAAACCCCACTAACTTATAGCGGGGTTTCATTTAAACTTCAAGTAATTAACACTTAGTGCTGTAACACCGAAATATCAGCCACTTTCGTAAACAAATCACGAAGCTGAGCAAGCATACGTAAGCGGTTTGCTTTAAGGTCGGCATCATCTGCCATGACCATTACGCCATCAAAGAACGCATCGACTGGCACGCGAAGTGCAGCAAGTGCAGATAACGCAGCCGTGTAGTCTTTGGCAGCAAATAATGGCTCAACGACTGGCGTGATTTTCGCAAGCTCAGCGAATAATGCTTTTTCAGCATCTTCCACCAGGTTCGCTTCAACCACATCACCGGTCGGTGCAGCTTCTTTCGCAAGAATGTTCGCAACACGCTTATTCGCAGCAGCCAAAGCAGCAGCTTCAGGCAAGTCACGGAAATGATTTACCGCAGTTACACGCTTGTCAAAATCAAGTGGAGACTTAGGAGACAAGGCTTGAACGGCTTGAATCACGTCAACCGCAACGCCTTGATCTTCGTATTTGGCACGGTAACGACCTTCAAGGAATGCAACTGCATCTGCCAATGTCTTGGCATGATCTGCAACAACATCGCCATAAGCATTGAGTGCAAGCGTAATCAATTCTTCAATGGAAACATCTAAATCATTTTCAGTCACAAGGCGCAAAATACCAATCGCAGAACGACGTAGCGCAAACGGGTCTTTAGAACCTGTTGGTGCCTGACCAATACCGAAAATACCCGTCAAAGTATCTAAACGGTCTGCAAGGGCAATAGTTGTACCTGTTTTAGTTTTCGGTAAAACATCGCCTGCGAATTTAGGTAAATACTGCTCACCTAAAGACTCAGCCACTTCATCATTTTCGCCTTCAATGCGTGCGTAGTAAGTACCCGCGATCCCTTGAAGTTCAGGGAATTCACCCACCAGTTCAGAAGTTAAGTCGCATTTCGCAAGCAGGGCAGCTTTTTCAGCATCGGCAGGGTTTGCACCTGTAATAGGCGCAAGCGCTACAGCCAATTTCGCAATACGTGTCGATTTATCCCAAAGCGTACCCAGTTGTGCCTGGAACACCATGTTAGCCAGTTTCTCTTTACGCGATGCAAGGGGTTGCTTCTGGTCTTGCAGGAAGAAGAACTCGGCATCCGACAGACGTGGACGAACGACTTTCTCGTTACCTTCAATAATTTGTGTCGGGTCTTTCGACTCAATGTTCGACACAGTAATGAAGTACGGTTGAAGTTTGTTGTCAGCGTTCACCAAGCAGAAATACTTCTGGTTGTCCTGCATAGTGGTGATGAGTGCTTCTTGAGGCACAGCAAGGAAGCGTTCTTCGAAGCTTGCACGAAGTGCAACAGGCCATTCAACCAATGCCGTTACTTCGTCACGAAGATCGCTTGGGACAATCGCAATCGCATTTACTTCATCAGCCAAGGCTTTCACTTGCTGGTCGATAATCGCTTGACGTTCTTCAAAAGAAGCCACAACGTGTGCTGCTTTTAATTTTGCAAGATATTCATCTGCATGGTTCAGTGTAATCGCTTCAGGTGCATGGAAACGGTGACCATACGTCACGTTACCTGCTTTGTGATCTTGAATGGTGGCATCAATTACATCGTTGTCTTTTAACAATACCACCCATTTTACCGGACGTACGAATTCAGTACGGCTAGCTGCAGAACGCATACGTTTAGCAATCGGCAGGTTGTCCAAAGCATTTTGCAAAATTTGCGGCAGTAAAGCGTCTAGGCTTTGACCTTTGACATCTTTTAAGTAGCATACTTTTTCAACTTTACCGGCTTGAAAAGTTGATACTTGATCTACCGTGATGCCTTGACCGCGCATAAAGCCTTCTAAAGCTTTGGTTGGTTTACCTTCAGCATCAAATGCAGCCTGTTTAGCAGGGCCGTCAAAACGTTTTTGTGTGTCTGCTTGTGCGCTATCAACATTAACGATTTTTAAAGCCAGACGACGAGGTGCTGCATAAGCTTCGATAGAATCGAAAGCAAGACCTGCATCTTTTAAGCCTTTAACGGTTTCTGCTTGTAGTGCATCACGTAATTTTTTTAAGCTTTTTGGCGGAAGTTCTTCACAGCCCAATTCGAACAATACGGTATGTTTAGACATTATTTCTTCTCCGCTGCTTTTTCTGCTTGAGCCGCTTCCGCTTCAACTTGTGCTTTTAACTGTGCAAGGACTTCATCACGTAATTCAGGTTCTGCCATCGGGAAGCCAAGCTTGGCACGCGCTGCCACATAACTTTGTGCAATTGAACGTGCCAAAGTACGGACACGTAGAATATAACGTTGACGTTCAGTCACTGAAATCGCGCCACGTGCATCCAGCAAGTTAAAGCAATGTGAAGCTTTAATCACTTGCTCATAAGCAGGCAGCGGAAGTTCCGCTTCAATTAAACGCGTTGCTTCAGCCTCATAAAAGTCGAACAATTCAAACATTTTTTCAACGTTGGCATATTCGAAGTTATAGGTCGATTGTTCCACTTCATTTTGGTGGAATACATCACCATAAGTCACCGTACCGAACTGACCTTTGGTCCAAACCAGATCGTAAACCGAGTCTACACCTTGCAAGTACATCGCAAGACGTTCAAGACCGTAAGTGATTTCGCCAGTCACCGGGTAGCATTCAATGCCACCGACTTGCTGGAAGTACGTGAACTGAGTCACTTCCATACCGTTCAGCCAAACTTCCCAACCTAAGCCCCAAGCACCCAGTGTTGGAGATTCCCAGTTGTCTTCGACAAAACGGATGTCGTGTACCAGCGGGTCAATTCCGATTGCTTTTAATGAATCAAGATAAAGCTGCTGGATGTTATCCGGGTTTGGCTTCAACACCACCTGGAACTGGTAGTAGTGCTGCAAACGGTTCGGGTTTTCACCATAACGACCATCTTTCGGACGGCGTGACGGTTGAACGTATGCAGCATTCCAGGTTTCAGGGCCAAGCGCACGAAGGAAAGTCGCAGTGTGGAATGTCCCTGCACCCATTTCCATATCGTAAGGTTGCAAAATGACGCAACCTTGTTCAGCCCAGTAAGTTTGTAAGGCAAGAATTAAGCCTTGGAAGGTATCAATATGCGATATGGCGCGACTCATGGTCATCCACTTAGAATTAGAGAAAAATTGTGCTCAATTATAAGGACTTTGTAGAGGAGTGGCAAAGGGTTATACAGGAATCATCGAGGCTTTTGACGGATAGGTAGGGTGAATCGAAAAAGCAGAAAAATATAAAAAATGGCTATAAGGGGCGAGATATACAACACGACAGTTAAATTTTGCAGCGTCAGATTTGGCGGAAAAATAAATCCTAACAAATCACTGAAGCCCCAATAATTCAAAATGATGGTCACAAAATTTAAGATTTTTAAGTATTTTGAAATAATTTAACTCAGAAGCAGCAAAGGAAAAATGCTCATGAAGAAAATAAGATAAATACAGACAAGTAAAAAAATGGCGCATTAAAAGTGAGCATGATGCTCTTTAATACTGTACTGCGCTTATAAAGCTTGAACAGAAAATAAGGGGCTAAAAACAAGTGTACCAAATGGACTGACTAAAAGCGCTAAACATAAATATCCAAGCTTGGGTTGTAAAGGCTGAGAGAGCCAATCGACAAGTGCCTGCATAGTACTAGATGTAGTGATTTTGCTTTGATCACAATGCTAAATTTAGATTAGTCGTTTATTTTTATGACTATTTTTTACGATGATATAAAAATTAAGAATAAAGCAGATATAGAGCGTTATTTAAAGGGCATTATGAGAAAGATAAACTGATCTTATACGATTATTTGTGTGAAATTAGTTTAATCTGCATACAGTAAAAATAATGTTTAAAAAATAAGGAAGACCATGACAACTTGTAAAATTCAATGCCATTTAAAATACAAGATTGTCCAAGCCACAGAATTTGTTTTTCAGCTTCAAGCTGCACATCATCCTGACCAAACCATTATTGAAGAACAGCTGATATTTAATCCGCCAATCGAATGGCGCGAATTCCAAGATTCAAGCCATCAAAATCGTCATATTCGTTTGCATGTCGAACCATGCGATGCTTTTGAAATAAATTATAACGCGACAGTTGAACGTCATTCTGTAGTCAATGCAGCTGTTCAGCAAAACCTTAATGAAGTGGCAGTTCCTAATTTACCCGATACGGTTTTGCCGTATTTGTTGGCCAGTCGCTATTGTAATTCAGATCTGTTGGGGGATATGGCGAACCGGTCATTTGGGTGGATGAAGCCGGGCTATAGTCGGGTCAAAGCCATTGAGCAGTGGATTTATAACAATATTTTTTATGTGTCTGGCAGTTCTGACCAGTTTACCACAGCAACAGACGTACTCATCCATCGCGCGGGGGTATGTCGTGACTTTGCTCATTTGGGAATTGCCCTGTGTCGTGCTTTAGGGATTCCGGCACGGATGGTAGTGGGTTATGTCGAAATTGAAAAATTTCTACCAGATTTTCATGCCATTTTTGAAGCCTATTTAGAAGGTGGTTGGGTGTTGTTTGATCCGACCCGTTTGGCGCCTGTAGAAAATTTAATTCGAATTGGCACCGGAATGGATGCCGGGGATGTCGCATTTTCGACATTTTATGGCGAGATTGAGCTGATAAAGATTGAGCCCCTTATTACTGATCAGTTGAATGGCTAAGGAGGAGATTAAAGGTAATTAAAAGTGTTGCTAAGTACAATGCTTTTAAAGCAAGGTGAAATGTTCACTGTGCAGCATTATTTGGTTAAATCACTCTGGAGAATGAATGACAAATATGGCTCAATCTTTATGAAGGCTGTAATTAATGTATAGGTTTTTTATTTTAAAAGTCTTTCAATAAATTGATAAAGAAAAGATATAAAATGAATACACCTTTACTTGGCATCATTCTATAATTTGCGACTTCCACTTAAAAACCACAAAAGGCGTGCCGTGTTTCATCCACAACTTGAATGGCTCAATACCCTAAAACCTAATTTTAAAATCCTTCCGCTAAAAGACCGCCTGTTGTGTGGCATAGGTGCATTGATGGGGCTTGCACTTTCATCGCTGATCAGCTGGTGGGTGTTAGGCGATATCAACGCCTGGTATATCGCGCCAATGGGTGCCTCATCAGTATTGCTGTTTGCCGTACCGGCCAGTCCATTGGCTCAACCGTGGAATATGGTGGTTGGAAACAGTCTTGCAGGCATTATTGGTGTGACCTGTGCAATGTATATTCCTAACTTAACGGAAGCCTTTAGTGTTGCGGTCGGTCTCTCGATTGTCTTAATGATGACCACAGATTCCTTGCATCCACCGAGCGGGGCGGTGGCTATCACTGCTGTTTTGGGGGGGGAGGCGGTACACCAACTTGGATACAACTTTATTTTCTATCCGGTTTTATTGAATTCTATGTTGTTGCTGGTAATTGCGATTGTATTTAACCGGTTGCTAGGCAAACAATATCCGCAAGTGGCACAAATCAATCAGCGTTCTAAAGACCCAACACCCACCCAAAAAGTCACCATTCAACCGCAAGATATTCAGGAGACTCTGGATCAGCAAACTGAGCTTTTGGATATTAGTGAATATGACTTACAGAAAATTATTTTAGCAGCACAAGAAAAGGCCAATGCACGAGGCGTGAGTCATTTTAAGTGTCAGGACATCATGACCAAGGATGTCATTAGCTTAAATGAAAACGATGATATCCATTCCGCTTTGGATAAATTCAAGCATATGAATTTAATGAGCTTGCCAGTGACAGATACTCAGCATCAATTGGTGGGAACACTGGCTTTATATGAAGTGGTGGAGTGGTTTAAACGTGCCGCAGATTTAAGAACCACTTGGGAGCGTCAAGTGAAACATATCATGGTGCGTCAAGTCGTCACCGTGAAACCCGAACAACCGATTCAGGATTTGGTGCCGTATTTTGTGGAACGTTCTTTTAATTATATTCCTGTGATGGACAACCAGAGAATGGTCGGAATTATTAGCCGCGCCGATATGATTGCCGCATTGAATCAAGAACTAAATTTGGTGGCTAAAACTTAACACGGGCAAAAAAAACTACGACTGATTGGGGTAGTAGTCGTAGCATAAAACAGGAAAGTATTAATGGTATGGATTAGCGTCTTGATTTACCGTGCGAACCGGATTTTTATAGCCGTGAGCAGGGTCTATCTGAAACTGTTTTTTAGGCATAATCAGCCATAAAACCAAATAGACTAAAATTCCTGGAAATGCGGCGCTCATGATGGAAACAAGGACAAATATAATGCGGAGTAAATTTGCATTCCAACCAAATCGTTCAGCAATACCACCCATTACACCTGCAATCATGTTTTGTCGGTTAGAGCGATATAAACCAACATTGGCCATCTAGGTCTCCTTAAATTAGAAAAGGTATGAGGTTAAATCAACTTACCTATAGTTTAGAAATGGTGATGTAAATTTTTTTTTAAAGTGAGGAAGACTGGAAAATGGTTAAGTTGTGTAACTGAGTATTCGTTATTACCAGAGTACACCATAGAATAAAGTTGGCTTGAGAGTTTGATTTTTTTGTTTATAAAAATCAAATAAATACATAATTAATAAATTAATATTTAATTCTCGTCTAGGTTTTAAATCATATTTTTTTTATTTATGAGATGAGCTTACACAGTGTTTAAAAGGAGTGGTCGGTGTTTTCAGTTGCGCATTTGGGATTTTATTTCCGCTGGAGTTTGATTCTCATCGGGCTAGGGGGAGTAACTGCATGTGATTTTAGACAAGAACCCAGAGACATTCATCCACCTTCTAATGAATTACAGAAGTTAAAAGAAATCGAGCAGGCAAACACACTCACTCAAGTTGCAGGCCGAGCAACTATTCCAGAAGACACTATTAAGACCTCATCACCCATTCAGTCTTATGAAAAGCCATTTGTTGGGCGTTATCATGCCAAAATTCTGTGTAGTGATGATTTTATGCCCTGCACTGAGGGGACTGCTGAATATATTCTTAATTTAGGTGAAGATGGATCAGTACATCGCAGTATTGTGCAATATGGGAAAATTTTTACTGAAAAAACTAGACCTGAATTCAGCAATGCAAATTATCGCCGTGATAGCTGGTCAGTTAACCAGGCAGAAGCAGAATTGATTGTACATCGCAAGGAGGGGGTGGATATTTATTACCAGATCAAAGATCAAAACCATTTAGTTATGGATCTGGAAAAAATTAATAAGGGTAAAAACAAAAAAATATTTGAACGGGGTTATCCTCAACCTTCTAGAGCATATGAGCTGGTGAGAGATTTATCTAATTCGAAATAGAAAACTTGAAATATTTTGATTTAATGGACACATGTTTTATGTTTAACATGATAGGCGCAGCATAAACTTGGTGGGTTGTGAGGGGCTCGAACCCTCGACCAATAGATTAAGAGTCTACTGCTCTACCAACTGAGCTAACAACCCTGAACGAGGATTGGTGAACTTAAAGCATCGCTTTAAGTTCACCCGAGTGCAAGAAAAAATCGAAGATTCTTTAAAGATGCATTAAAGCACTGTGTTTTAAAAACATCGGTATAGCAAAATTTCGAGAATGGCGAATCTACCGAAATGGTATGGTTTGTCTTGGTCGGAATATATGCAGGTTTCGTTTCTATTGTAGTATAGATATTTTAGTACAGAAAGAAGCATTAAGAAAAATATGGTGGGCCGTCCGCGACTCGAACGCGGGACCAATGGATTAAAAGTCCACTGCTCTACCAACTGAGCTAACGGCCCATATTTTCAGAGAAAATATCTGAGAAGTAAAAAAGCTTCCCTTTTGAGAAGCTTCTTAGAATCTTGGTGGGCCGTCCGCGACTCGAACGCGGGACCAATGGATTAAAAGTCCACTGCTCTACCAACTGAGCTAACGGCCCAAGATCATCAAAATAAGTGGTGGGCCGTCCGCGACTCGAACGCGGGACCAATGGATTAAAAGTCCACTGCTCTACCAACTGAGCTAACGGCCCGAAACCAACATTCAAGCATTGCTTGGATGCACAGTGTAAGAAAATAAGGAATTTCCTAAACACCACTTTGTTTTGATGGGCGTATTGTAGCAAGTTATTAAACGAGCGCAAGTAAAAATTAGCAAACTTGTTGATGTTTGATTATAAATGCAACAAATTTGCTATATCTACTCAAAAAACAGCCATTTTGAACTAGAAACGGTATTGATAAGCTTGAATATTGTCGAATATTTCTGCTGTTAAGTCAGAGTATCCCGTGGCACTCGGCAGTAAAACCAGCAAGCGTTCGTCTGTTTTATGGGGATCAAAAGCTTGTTCTTTTAGCTTGTTCTTTTGGTATTTAAAAGTACCTGTGGTTTCCACCTGCGCTTGAACACGCAAGAACACCGGAACAGCATAAGCAGGCAAGCATTTTTTAAATTCGGTTACCATCTGCTGTAAATCTTCTGCAGTTAATTGTGCACCCTCTGCCAAGGTAATTGCTGCCATACCTGCACGACCATTGGTATTTGGGATTTCTACTCCGTATACCACGGCTTCAGCAATTTTCTCATATTCACTAACTGTATTTTCAACTTCAGTAGTCGATACATTTTCACCTTTCCAGCGGAAAGTGTCACCTAAGCGGTCTACAAATTGGGCATGACGGAAGCCAATATCACGGACCAGATCGCCAGTATTAAAGAATGCATCACCGCGTTTAAACACATCTTTCATAATGACCGATTTGTTCTTTTCAGGATCGGTGTAGCCGTCAAAGGGTGAACGACGGGTAATCTTGCCAATCAATAAGCCGACTTCACCTTTTTTAACTTTCTTACACCAGCCTTTGGCGTCTTTTACCGGTGCATTGGTTTCTTTATCAAACTCAACAATTGCATAAGGGGTAGGGGAGAAACCCACGGTATTGTCAAAATTAAACACGTTACTGAAACCGACATTACCCTCACTGGATGCATAGAGTTCAAGAATTTCTTCCACTCCAAAACGTGCCTTGAATTTATCCCAGATATTGGGGCGCATGCCATTGCCAATCATTTTTTTAACACGATGGCCCTGTTCAAGTTCAGAAACCGGAGCATCCATCAGATAACGGCACAATTCACCGACATAACCAATTGCCGAGACATCAAATTTCTGCACATCTTTCCAGAAAGAAGAAGTGGAATATTTGCGTCGTAAGGCCAGTGTGGCATTGCCGGCAATGACACCGCACCAGCAGACCACGATACCGGTTGCATGATATAGCGGCAAGGTCACGTACATGACGTCCTCTTTATTCAGATTTAATACATGTCCATAGGTGCCATAGGCCAAAGTCCAGCGGCTATGCGTGAAAATGACTGCTTTAGGCAGACCGGTCGTACCTGAGGTATAGATATAAAATAAGCCATCTTTACCTTGAATGGTGTGCGTGGTTGGTGTGTTGAATTTGGGAAAGTTATCGATTTTATTTGCAAGATTTGCCCAGCCTTTCGGGGCTTGACCTGCATCAATTTGAGTGGCTTGATCAGCAAACCAGTGAAAACGATCTGCTGCGAGCGCTAAGTCTTGACGTACTTCTTCTACAGCAGGACGGCATTCTTCTCCGGCAATAAGGGCGATTGGCTTAACCAAATTAATACTATGCGTGAGTGCTTTACCTGTTTGTGAGGTATTGACTAAAGCGGCCGTCACGCCAATTTTCGCTAAAGCAACAACAGTCGCCACCAGTTCAGGACGGTTTTCCACCATCACCGCGATGACATCGCCTTTACGGGCGCCAAGGGACAGATAAAAGTGCCCGATTTGGTTAGCCCATTCATTTAGTTCTTGATAGCTGAATTTTTGATCTTCGAATAATAATGCTATACCGCGAGGATTACGCTTGACCGCTTTTTCAAAGGCAATACCTAATCCTGCAGGGGTGTCGGATGTGCGTAAATAGGCTTGCTTGAGACCACTCAATAGGTGGGGGACTTTGCTCATAAATTTAGGTAGTTTTGCTGCAACATCAGCAATGCCAATAAGATCGCTCTGTGGGGTGTGGTTCATAAGAATCCTATTTATTTTTCATAATCCAATATGTCTATTTGTTTGCGACTATCTGTACAGGTGTCTTTTTAATCGTTTAATCCTAGTGCAATCAACCTAATTTGACAAAAGTAACAAAAAAAACCTAGTCACCGAAATGACTAGGTTTTTTTTATTCGCTGCATTAGAGCTAATTATGACTCATTGGCAGGAGTTGCTTTCTTCGGTGGACGACCACGAGGACGACGAGGACGGACAGGTTTGTCAGCATCATCATCAGCATCTGGGTTGTCTAGATCAGCTTTTGGATCAGCCTGTGCTGGTGCATTTTGAACACTCTCTACCGCTAACTCAGGTTGAACCGGTTTTGGCTTTACTGCCTTTTGAGCAGGAGGAGCTTGAACAGCTTCAGCTTGTTTGATCGGTTCAGCAACCACTTCAGGAGCTGTGACCACATCAGGCTTTTCAGTCACTGCCGCTTCTTCGATCACAGTTTCTGGTGCTGTAGCCGGAGCAACTTCAGCAGTTGTTGTTTCCACTACTTCCTTGGTGGCTTCAGGTTCGCTATGTGCTTGCTTAGCTTGCTCTAAAGCCTGTTCCGCAGCAAGTTTTGCCAAACGACGACGTTCACGTGGATCATTAGCAACACGGTTATCCGAAACAGCAGGAGGTGGGGTTAAGTCCAGCACGGGTGCAGGTTCAGCCTCATGCGCAGCTTTGGTTACAGCAACATCACGGGTAACCGGCTGTGCTGGTACTTCCGCTTCAGTTGTGTGATGCACGAGAGTTGCCGCATATTGCTCGGTAAATTTCACCAATGCACGGTTGAAGGTTGGGATTAAACCAAATTGTTCAATCAGCACTGAACAGTCTTCACCATACACATGGCGAATGAGGCTGCCCACGGTATATTGACCCAAAGTTGGAACCTGAGATGGATTCAATTTTGGAGCTTGAGCCTGTTTTACTTGTGCTTCACGCTTTTGGCGACGGCGTATACGCGGATCATTGCTCGCACGTTTGTCAGCAGAACGCGGTTGGTGTGGCTCGCGAATTTCAGTTGCTGGTGCAGGTTTTTCTTCTTTCGCAACCACTGGTTTTTCGATTACAGGCGCTTTGGTTTCTGCAACAGCCACAGGTGCGGTTTGAGCGATCGGTGCTTCAACAACAGCTGCTGATGCATTTAACGCAACAATTTCACTTTTCGCCTGATCGACATTCACGACCAATGCAGTTGGAATCACATCCTGGCGAGGCGTATCAATCACTTCGACTTTAGGCTGTTGTTCGTTAACTACCGGAGCAGCAATGGCTTGCTGAGGAACAGCTTGTTCGTTCAACACACTTTGATCGCGGTGACGATTTGGGCGGTTTGGACGTTGTGGGCTATTACGGTCACGACGTGGAACAGCATTTTGCTCTGTTTGAGCTTCAGAAGCCTGTTGTTCAACGTGGTGACGTCGAGTCGGGCGCTTGTTGTCACGTTGATCTTGGCGCTGTTCATGGCGCTGATCTTGACGTGGTTCTGGGCGCTGTTCCTGACGTGCTTCTTGACGCTGCTCATGACGCGGAACTTGAACAATTTCCTCATGCACTTGATTTTGTTGATTGTCGTGCTGAACTTGTTCACGTTGTTCTTTAGGCTTATTACGCTTTTTATTGTGACGTTGCGCTTTTTCTTCTCGATCAGAGTATTTGTCCGCAACTTCACCCTGTTCCTGTTTTGGTGTTACAGGCACAGTTGGCGATAAGTAAGCATTGTTGTTTGTAGTTGCAACAGGTGGTGCACTCTGAGCAGGTGCAGAGGTTGCAACCTGACCGAATTGACCACGGCTTACTGCACCGCCATTCACCATTTGCTCAATCGCAGCAGCAGCATTGTTTGCAGTACGGGCTTGATCAACAGTTTTGGCCTGCTTTTGTACAAACAGGTTTTCTAGCCATGCACATGGGCTTGCTGAAGCTTGAGCAACAGGCGCAACTTGAGTTGGCTGTGGTTGCTGTACTTCTTGAGCTGCTGGTTGTGAACCACGTGGTTGCTTGTTGTTTTGGTTTTTAGTTTGTTGCTGAACAGGCGCTTGCGCAGCAGCTTGAGCTTGTTGCTCGCCTTCTAAATGCCATTCAGAAGATTCGTAACCCAACTCTTTTTCACTTGAACGTGTTGCTTCAGTACGTTCATAGCTGGTTGGTGCAAAACCTTCAGCATTATAAGTGATTTCGTAATGCGGTGTTTCCAAGTGCGGATGAGGTAACACGGTTACACGTACATTTGAAGTTTGTTCTAAATATACCAAAGTATGACGCTTTTCATTCAATAAGAATGCTGCAATTTCAACAGGTACTTCAACCTGAACTTCACCATGACGTTCACGCAGTGCAATTTCTTCCACTTTACGCATGATTGAAAGTGATAAAGAACGTAAGTCACGCACCATACCGGTACCATGACAGCGCGGGCAAACATAACCGGTTGCTTCTTCAAGCGATGGACGTAAACGTTGACGGCTCATTTCCATTAAGCCAAAACGTGACAATTGACCGAATTGGATGCGGGCACGGTCGCTTTGGGTTGCTTCACGAAGTTTTGCTTCAACCATACGTTGATTGCGGTCTTTAGTCATGTCGATGAAATCAATCACCACCAAACCACCGATATCCCGTAAACGCAGTTGACGTGCAATTTCTTCCGCCGCTTCCAAGTTGGTGTTTAGCGCTGTATCTTCAACATCGTGACCACGTGTTGATTTAGCCGAGTTAATGTCAATCGACACTAAAGCTTCAGTTTGATCGATCACGATTGAACCGCCGGAAGGAAGTTTTACTTCACGTTCATAAGCAGTTTGAATTTGGCTTTCAATTGCAAAATGAGCAAATAAAGGCTCATTTAAAGTATAAGTTTTAAGTTTTTCTAACTGACGTGGCATCACGGCTTTAACGAAGTTGTAAGCTTCGTTATAGGCTTGTTCAGAGTCAATTAAAATTTCTGCAACATCGTCACGTAAATAGTCACGAATGGCACGAGTGACCACACCCGCTTCCTGATGCACCAACATTGGTGATGGACCAGAACTTGCTGTAGTTTGAATTTGTGCCCAAAGATCCATCAAGTGTTGCAAGTCAAGTTGCAATTCTTCTTGTGAACGACCAATACCTGCAGTACGAACAATCACGCTCATGCCGCGTGGAATATTCAGTGACGACAACATTTCTTTCAACTCTTCACGAACTGAACCTGAAATTTGACGACTGATACCGCCACCTTTCGGGTTGTTTGGCATAAGCACCAAATAACGACCGGCAAGCGAGATAAAGGTAGAAAGCGCAGCTCCTTTATTGCCACGTTCTTCTTTTTCCACCTGAACCAGAAGTTCGGTGCCTTCAGTGATCAATTCGCGGATATTTGAAGTTTGGCGAGGGTCCGCCTTGTAGTATGAATTTGCGATTTCACGCATAGACAGGAAGCCTTGACGACCTGCACCATACTCAACAAAAACAGCTTCTAAAGAAGGTTCGACGCGAGTCACGTGACCTTTATAGATGTTGGATTTCTTCTGTTCACGGGTACGATTTTCTAAATCAAAATCGTAAAGACGCTGACCAGTGACAAGTGCAACGCGAATCTCTTCGGCATGTGTTGCATTAATCAACATACGTTTCATGGGTGTAACACCTAATAGTGATACACAGCAAAACATCGCTATTCACGTAGCGAACATCACACATTACGGATCAATACTCAGATCTCAAATAAACGCTTGTGGTCTGAGCTTTTTTACCGGCCTTTTTTTGGGCTTCGGTTTTTGATTCATGTATTGATGATGACCAATACGGCTTCAATCTTTAAACGATTAAAGTCACCTGAACAATTCACTGGCGGACAAACGGTGCATTAGATGTGAGTAACTTTCACTGTCACGTAGCTTGAAGATCATCCCTTCATTAAGATAGAGCGTCTTGATACGGAATTATCATCGTATCGTTGCTTTAGGTGCAGATCCAATGCATCAACGTTGTAGCCTGAATGCGACTTCAGGGTGCGACTAATCTGATGTGTATCAGTTTACGTTTAAAACCAACTTTAAGTTGGCGACATATTTTTTAGGGCAGACTGATTTATGTACCGAAGTACAATTAAACGCAACAGTTTGCTTTTTTGCCGATATAATAAGCCTTCGGCGTCGGCATATTCTTTAGGGACCTTTCCGTATTTAATGTGAATTATGAAATTTAATTTTGAGCTTCAAAAATATTGAAGGAATTAAATTTTTTCACACTAACGGTGGTATCCGTGCGCTGACTATATCAAACCTTGCAGCATCTGCCTATGGGTTAAGCTTATGTTTCTTGTGTAAAGCATAGCCTAAGTGATCAGTTTTTAATCAATTTTAGTATTTTTTTGGGTCATAGTAACTGTATGAATTCTACGCAAGAATGGCAAAGTGTCACTTGGTTTGAAGTGGACGAGCATCAATCAGGCCAACGCATTGATAATTTTTTATTTTCCCGACTTAAAGGCGTGCCTAAAAGTCGTATTTATCGTTTGATGCGTGAAGGGCAGGTTCGGGTCAATAAAAAGCGTATCAAAGCCGAAACCAAACTGAATATTGGCGACCAAATTCGTGTTGCGCCAATTCGTTATGAGCCTAAAGATGAAACACCTGCACCGGTATCGGACAAAGTGGCTCAAAGCCTGCTCAGCCGCGTGATTTATGAAGATGAAGGCTTGATGGTGGTCAATAAACCTTCTGGCATTGCCGTACATGGCGGCAGCGGCGTGGCCTATGGTCTGATTGAAGGCTTGCGCGCAGCAACCGGCAAGAAATATCTTGAACTGATTCACCGTATTGACCGTGATACTTCCGGTCTGGTGATGATCAGTAAAAAACGCAGCACTTTAAAAACCCTGCAAGATTTACTGCGTGAACACAAAATTAAAAAAACCTATGCGGCAATTGTAAAAGGCAATGTCGTGATCGATCGTCAACTGATTGATGCACCATTGCATCGTTATGAGCTTGCCAATGGCGAGCGTCGTGTATGCGTATCTAAAGAAGGTAAAGAGTCTAAGACGCAATGGAATGTGGCGGAGCGCTTTATGCATGCAACGCTTGTATATGCATCACCGCTTTCAGGTCGTACTCACCAGATTCGTGTACATGGTTTAAGTATTGGTCATCCTTTAATTGGCGATGAAAAATATGGTCATGAAACTGCCTACAAAGGTCCGAAAGCACGTCGTTTATGCTTGCATGCACTGCGCCTGGAAATTCCGGGTTATGAAACCATTGAAGCACCATTGCCTGAAGATATGCAGAGTCTGGTGGCGCAGTTACGTGCGCAGAAGAAAGATAAGGAACCGGTTCTAACGGATCGTGACCAAGACTGAATTTTCTTCTCTCAAGCAGCGGGAGTATTCGATGAATAGTCCCGTCACCCAAGAGTAATTAAAAAAAATTTATGATGTGAAAACGATATGCATAAGGCGACATCCATGTCGCCATTGCATAGCAGATACTTGTTTTAAATTTTCTCTGAAAATTTTATTCCTCTTTCGTGGGTAAAGAGGTAGGCCGAGAGATTTAAAGATAAATGCTAGGTTTTGCGTTGAATCAAATATTGGATTAATTCATGAAAAAAGCAGTAGAACTTGTCATTTTCGATTGGGATGGCACTTTATTTGATTCAGTCGGTCAGATTGTAAAAAGCTTGCAATTTGCTGCTCAAGAATATGAACAGCCTTTAACGGATGAAGCTGCGAAAAGCATCATTGGTTTAGGTCTGCCGGAAGTCGCGCAAGTGTTATTTCCGGATGTGCCTGAATTGCACGCTGATATTTTGCAATGTTATGCGACTCACTATGTTGAAAACTCGAAAGGTGATGCATGGTTTGAGGGTGTGGCGGAATTGTTGAATGATCTAACGCAGCAGGGTGTAAAACTTGCGGTTGCCACAGGGAAAAGCCGTAAAGGTTTAGACCGTGTGTTAAGTCAGACCCAGAGTCATGAGCTTTTTGTCGTGACTCGTGCAGCAAGCGAAACCAAATCTAAACCTGATCCACTGATGCTGGCAGAAATTTTGCACATTACTGGCGTAAACGCTGAAAATGCGATTATGGTCGGTGATACCTCTTATGACTTGGAAATGGCACAGAACATTGCCATGCCCCGTATTGGGGTGAGTTATGGGGTGCACACACTTGAAACGCTGGCTCAATATAATCCGCTTGCCATTGCAGAGGATGTCGCAAGTTTGCATCAGGTTCTCTTAAATCAGGTGAATTTAAAACAAGCAGTTTAAGATCTATCGGATGCTCAAAAGGGTGATTTCAAATCACCCTTTTTTATACGTAGTAAATTCTAAATTGACTTATTGAATTCTAAATTTTTTGCACATCAGGTTTGTGATTACCCCAACCGGTCCAGTAATTGACCACAGTGACGGTTTTATTTTGGATACTCATAATTTTATAAAGATCATTACGCGGTGGTGAAATTTCATTGGGACGAATGACTTCAGTCATCATAAAAATCTTTGGTGTAATCCAGCTAATACGCCATGCATCGGTATTGGAGTAGCCAGGACTATATTTCATTTCATTTTGCCAGGCCGCAGCAGTCGCTTGAGGATTAAATTTTAGTCCCGCACAACTTGCGCCAATTAAAATTAAATATTTGTTTTTGAGTTGGTTTCGATAATTTGTGCAAAGGCCATATGACATAAAGTGGTGAGTAAAGCCGTTAATAGCAGTGTCCTGATTTTCATTACTCATATTTTAAGTTATTGTTTTTAATTATTTAAAAATATCATTTTGATTAAACAATGAATATGTCGTTTTTCTTCAAAATGGAGCAATAGTCTCATCTTTTAGTCGTAGGCGGAATTGATTGTTAAAATGAATCACCTGCATTGCAGAGCTGCTGACTCGGATATCATGGAATATCTAGGCTAACTGCTTTGTATCACTCAAAAAAGTAGAATTCCTTTTATAGGTAATAGCTATTGTAAAAAATAAAATAAGTATTGGCATAAAAAGCGCATTTTTCAGATTCTAAATCAGTTTATACATATACACGTTTTCCCAAGATGGGCAGCACCCATTTGCTGATGGGTTTGATCATTTGCATAGAATTTTTCTGATTGTTCATTCCATTTCCATCGATCACGGTATAAGTCCAATTTTTTGCAGTTTAAGGAAACATTGATGTCGAATTCTGCTGTTGTTGAATCAGTCGCCTTAGCGCTTAGAGAAGCTGAGTTGTCACAAACTGCGATTGCACCGATTCGCCCGCAACTGGGTGGTGAAAGTGCGGATGTAGATATTGCTTACGCAGTTCAAGAAGTAAATACCCAACGTGCCCTAAGCGAAGGACGTCGTTTAGTCGGCCGCAAAATCGGTTTGACTTCAAAAGTTGTACAAGCTCAACTCGGTGTAGATCAGCCTGACTTCGGGATGTTGTTTGCCGACATGTCGTATGGTGATGGCGAAGCAATCCCGGCAGGTCTCTTGATTCAGCCTAAAGTTGAAGCAGAAATCGCATTAATCATCAATAAAGATCTTACCAAAGAACATCATACCTATGCAGACATTATTAGTGCGACTGAATATGCCTTGCCAGCGGTAGAAGTGGTGGATAGCCGGATTGAAAACTGGAAAATTTCCTTGATTGATACCGTTGCCGATAACGCCTCTTCAGCTGCATTTGTTTTAGGTTCACGTCCAGTGAAACTTGAAAACCTGGACTTGGTGAACTGCAAAATGACCATGACCCGTGGGGATGAAGTGGTCTCTCAAGGTGTAGGTAAAGCCTGCCTTGCAAATCCACTCAATGCTGCGGTTTGGTTGGCTGATGAAATGGTTCGTCGTGGCCGTCCACTGTTGGCGGGTGACATCGTTTTAACCGGTGCATTAGGCCCGATGGTTGTTGCAAACCCAGGTGATGAATTTAAAGTTGAAATTGAAGGCTTTGATTCAGTGACAGCAGTGTTTGCAGCTGAATAAGCATTGAGCTAAACACAGAATTTTTGAGAGTACACATTCATGAAAAAGATTAAATGTGCATTGATTGGTCCTGGGAACATTGGGACTGACTTGCTTTACAAACTTCAACGTAGCGAATGGTTAGAGCCAGTTTGGATGGTGGGGATTGACCCGACATCGGAAGGTTTGGCACGTGCTGCGAAAATGGGCATTAAAACCACTGCTGAGGGCGTAGACGGTTTATTGCCTCACGTTTTAACAGACAATATTCAAATTGCCTTTGATGCAACGTCTGCTTATGTCCATGCTGAAAACAGCCGCAAGTTAAACGAACTTGGCGTACAGATGATTGACTTGACGCCTGCAGCGATTGGTCCATTCTGCGTACCACCGGTCAACCTAGAAGCTTTGCTTGAACAAGGTGAATTGCCGAACGTAAACATGGTGACATGTGGCGGTCAGGCAACTATTCCTATGGTAGCAGCGATTTCACGTGTTCAACCTGTGAACTATGGTGAAATTATTGCCACTGTATCAACGAAATCGGTTGGTCCAGGCACACGTAAAAACATTGATGAATTTACACGCACCACTGCCGGTGCAATTGAGCAAGTGGGCGGTGCGAAACAAGGTAAAGCCATCATCATTATCAACCCTGCTGAGCCACCGCTCATGATGCGTGACACGGTGCACTGTCTTGTTGAAGGTACGCCGGATCAAGCTGCAATCACAGCATCTGTGCATGCCATGATCAAGGAAGTTCAAAAATATGTACCAGGTTACAAACTTGTAAATGGTCCAGTCTTTGATGGCAACCGTGTATCAGTATTTATGGAAGTTGAAGGCTTAGGCGATTACTTACCTAAATATGCTGGCAACCTGGACATTATGACTGCAGCTGCTGCACGTACTGCAGAAATGTTTGCAGAACGTCTCATCGCTAACCAAGCAGCGCACGCTGAAGCAGAAGTTTAAGGAGCAGACTATGTCAAAAATTATTATTAATGATATGACGTTACGTGATGGTATGCACCCGATGCGCCATCAAACTACACCAGCTCAAATGGTTGCGATTGCAACTGCCCTTGATGATGCTGGGGTACCTTTAATCGAAGTAACCCATGGTGACGGCTTAGGCGGCAACTCTGTGAACTACGGTTTTGCAGCTGCAACGGATGAAGAATATTTAACTGCGGTAATTCCAAAGCTTAAACAAGCCAAAGTATCTGCACTTTTAATTCCGGGTATTGGTACGGTTGACCACTTAAAAATGGCACACGATGTAGGTGTAACAACGATTCGTGTTGCAACACACTCTACAGAAGCTGACGTTTCTGAACAGCACATTACTGCTGCGCGCAAACTGGGTATGGACACTGTGGGCTTCCTGATGATGGCTCACATGGCATCACCTGAGCATCTTCTTGAAGAAGCGAAGAAGATGGTGTCTTACGGTGCAAACTGTATCTATGTGACGGATTCTGCCGGCTATATGTTACCGAATGATGTGACTGACCGCGTGGGTATCTTACGTGCCAACCTGGCTTCAGAGATCGAAATCGGTTTCCACGGTCACCATAACTTGGGTATGGGCGTTGCCAATTCTGTTTCAGCGGTTCAAGCCGGTGCAACGCGTGTCGATTTGGCTTCTGCCGGTTTAGGCGCAGGTGCAGGTAATACACCACTTGAATTGTTTGTTGCGGTTGCTAACCGTATGCAAATGGACACAGGTGTGGACCTGTTTAAAGTTCAGGATATTGCTGAAGAACTGATTGTTCCAATGATGCAGCAACCGATTCGTGCCGACCGTGATGCAGCAACTTTAGGTTATGCTGGTGTTTACTCTTCGTTCCTGTTATTCGCTAAACGTGCTGAAGCGAAATATGGTGTTTCCGCGCGTGAAATTCTGATGGAATTGGGTCGTCGTGGCACGGTAGGCGGTCAGGAAGACATGATTGAAGACCTTGCTTTGACCATGTCTAAAGCAAAAGAGCTTCAAGCTTAATTAAAGTATTAAGTTTCAAAGAAAAAGCACCCGAATATGGGTGCTTTTTAATTTTGAATAATTTGATTTAAAATTATTTAATTTAATCAAGTATTTGATTGGTGTTTTCGATGTGATTTAATCAATAATCCTGAATTGTTTTGCTCATTGCTTTATTGGAATGAGCGCTAGATTTACCTTTACTGTATTTTATTCTGAGTATCTAGCGTGTAAAACAGCTGAATAATTCAGCCGTTTTTATCATGGATTTTAAAATTTGAAGGTATACATGGTATAGACCCGATTCTCGTTATAATCTCGACCATACTTGGATTTATAATCAATATTGAGCCATGAGAAACTTAAACCTTGGAACAGACCGTCGTTAATGGTATAGCCAAAACGATAGTTAAACTCTGTTTCATTGTCGTCCTTGCCTTGGGTCTTAAAGTTTTCACCGCGAATATATTTGGTGTCTAATTGTAAACCGGGTATGAGGGCATCAAAATCATAACTTAAAGTTAGATGATATGATTCTTCATCTTTTTTAATGAACGAGCCTTGAGTCCAGTTAATAAAATCAAGTACAGGAATAGGACCATCAATTAAAGGATAATCATTGTCGCCAAATATTTTTTGGTAGCCGATACCTACTTTCAATTTTGGCAATACTTCTGCATAGTTGATAATGCCAATGTTGTTGCTGTCTACTGAACCTAGTTTTGCATCTCCAATATCTGTGTTATTAAAGTAACGCAGGTTGGTTTGCATTTTCGTGTCAAAAAATTGCCATTTATAATCTAACCCCAGCATACTTTGGTTATAAAGGTTTTCCAGATAACCATTGAACACATGTAATTTTAAATTAGGTGATATTGCATGCTGAATGTCTAAATAAGTTAAACCATCAGATTCAATATTTTTTACACTAATTTTTTTGAAATGTTCAGCACTACGACGTGAATACTTATCAATTAAACCTGCTGAAACGGTTGTATCCTTAAATTTCCCTGTATATACCGCACCATGAAATGATGGGAGTAATTGTCGAGATGGATCAACCACCAGCATTGGATTGTTAATCCATTGTTCACCATAACTTAGAGTATGATTTTGAAATGAAGCCTCAAAATTAATCCCTTGCTTGTGCTGATGTTGTTTTTGCTCTTGAGCGATTGGATCAAAAGGCAAAATAGTATCTGCAAGACCCTTATCATTACTCAGTCGGTAAGCATATTGAAAAGAAGGATTTAACGCGACATTCCAGTCCTGATTCAGTTTATAGCTAAATTTTCCTCGATAAATCAGCCCTTGTGTCCAACTGCCTAGGTCTGCATCACTCTGACTATAATCCCGCTCTGCATACAGGTTTTTTAAAGTAACGGTATTGCTTATTTTCAGGTCTTCTATTGCATGTGCATTTCCTAGGCACAAAAGTAACCCTGAAAAAATAAATTTTTTCATTAAAAATCAATCCTTGTAAATTTAAAGTTTATTTTCGTAGTACGGTTCTGAAGCCAACATGGGAAGTGGCAAGATCAAATTCTTGCGGGTGTCGTGCAGCAGCCCTGTAACGTGCACAATAATTATCTGCACATAAATAGGAACCGCCTTTGATGGTCATCGTCATGACCTGTTCTGAGTGGTGACGGGTCATTTGTGGATTGCCCATATGCATATCGGAATGAGGGCCTTTGTATGCAGAATTTGTCCATTCCCAAACATTTCCAATCATGTCATGTAGGCCAAAAGGATTGGCTTCAAAACAGCCGACAGGTGCTATACCTTTAAATCCATCTTGATTAGAGTTTGAATAAGGGAATTCACCCTGCCAATAATTAGCGGTAATTTTGCCATGCGATTTTGGGCCGATATCTTCCTGATCACTAAACCCTTTGGAGAGGTATTCATTTTCTAATTCGGTAGGCAGATCACGACCCAGCCATGTTGCATATGCCAATGCATCATTATAAGTCACATAACGAACTGGCTCATTCAGCGCAGGAAATTTCTCATCAATGTTTTTCCATGAAACATTTTTCAAAAATTTCCACCAGGACATCATGGCAACATTATCTGTTTCAGGCTTGATGAAAACAGCTGCGCCACCTTGTTTTTCAGCATCGGTAATATAGCCAGTTGCATCTACAAAACTTTTAAACTGGGCAACAGTAACTTCTGTCTGATCAGCCCAGAAAGCGTTTACTTTGAGTTTGTTTTGATAGAAAGGGCGTTCGTCTTCATAACCCGCGTTTGAGCCAAAAAGAATTTCACCTGCCGGAATTTCAACCATACCGGATGTTTTGGATTTTCCCCAAAGCGCAGGCAAGCCTGAATATTGCTTACATTGACTGACACTTCCAAGAGTGACAGTTTCTGTAGCTTGCTCAGATTTTGAAGAGTCGCATCCTGCAAGGCTGAACACGAGCAATACCAGACAACTCCCTTTCATCAAATTTGACATGGGGTATTACTCCGCGAAATCCTGTACACCTACACGTTGAGTATATTTCACATATTCTTGCTGGAGCTGTTTTACAATTTCAGGATGTTTTTTACTTAGGTCAGTGGTTTCTGTACGATCATTTTCTAGATCATATAACTTCCAGTCCGGACCACTCAGGTTTTTGGTAATGGTGCGCGTGAGTTTCCATTTCTTGTTACGCACATAGGCATCGCCATGCAATTCATCTGCATAGATAAAGTTTTCGCCATATACGGAATTGGTTTTACCCTTAAGATAACTGATCCACGATTTACCGGAAAGCTGGTTGAACTTGCTAGGATCCTGATAATCTGGTTTTAATGAAGATTGGGTAACTTCAAGAACAGTTGGGAAAACATCTTTTACATTAACAAAGCTATTACTGATTTTAGCTGTGGTGCTATTTGGAAGTTTAACAATTGCAGGCGCACTGACGCCGCCTTCAGCTGCAGTTCCCTTCCAAAGTGAAAATGGTGCACTGCTCACTTCAGTCCAACGCGGACCAATAAGTTCATAAGATTTAGTTTTACCTAAATTATTATAACTATTGTCATAACCTGGAAGTGGGCGATAAAACCCTTCTGCGCCATTATCTGACATAAAAATAAACAGAGTATTGTCGTATTGCTTAATATTTTTCAAATGTTTAATCAGTTTTCCGACATTGTCATCCATATTTTTAATCTGTGCCGCGTAAATTTCCATCTTACGCGCTTCGATTTTTTTCTGTTCAGCCGTTAGATTGTTCCAGGTATCTAAATTCATTGGAGCAAGTTCTTTACTAACGACATTGGCTGTTTTTGTAGAATTAATTAGCTTTAGCTTAAGCATTTTTTCTAAACGCTTTTGTTTGATTGCATCGTAACCCTGGTCATAGTGGCCCTTATAAATATTCAAATAATTTGTCGGTACCTGAAGCGGCCAATGTGGGGCGGTGAGAGCAACATACGCAAAGAAAGGTTGGCTTGGCTTCTTATCATTACCAATATATTCAATCACTTTTTGAGTAAAGAAATCTGTTGAATAAAAATTATCTGGTAATTCGACCTTCTGACCATTTTCAGTGTAAATGGTTTTACGTTCGATACCATTAGGCAGGGTTTTGAAATGTGAGTCTGCACCATTTAATAATGCATAAGAAAAATCAAAACCTCTCTTTGCCGGATTGGTTTCGGGGGTATAACCAAGATGCCATTTACCTGCCATCAGTGTTTTATAACCATTGTCTTTTAATACTTGAGGCAAGGTCATTGAGCGAGTATTTAAATAACCTTCATAACCAGGTTTACCTAAAAATTGTGGACGGGGCATTAAATCAAATTTTGCTGCATCTTCCCGCATAGTCTCCGCCATTGCACCTAACCCAGCTTGATGATGATCTGTACCGGACATCAACTCGGAACGCGTGGGAGAACACGTGCTAGGGGTATGGTAATTGGTAAAGCGGGTTCCTTGATGAGCAAGACTATCAATATTGGGAGTCTTGATTTCACTACCAAATGAACCTAGATCAGAATATCCCAAATCATCTGCCAGAATGATGACCACATTCGGCTTTTGAGCGAATAGCTGAGTAGAAACTAATAATGATGTAATTAAGGCCAATTTGTTTAATTTCATTTCACTCATCCTTGATTATGATTTACAACTATTAGAGTAGTGTAAATGGTTTAAGGTCAACTGATATTAGACAAAACGTTATTTTTATAAAAATCAAATATATAGGGTGTAATTGGATGGGGTATTGGTGATAATTAATACATTTTAAATATTAAGTCATACTATTTATGTATTTATATATTAATTTTTTAATTGAGTTCAATTATTGGATATTTATTATAAATACCGCTTATAGATTTAAGATCTTATGAGACTGCTTAATTAAAAAAACACTTAATAAATCGATATTAATTCATTTCTAAAAAAAAAGAATTTAATTAACAGTATTTTAAATGGATCGTAATAGCAGTAAGCAAAAATCAGTTATTGTTAAAACATATTAAAATTTGGAATTAAATGTTAGAAAAAAGAAAAATAAAGTTATATAAGTCGCTCTTTAATACTCTGGTCTGATTTTTTTTAGCGGCATGGTTGAGCATGATGGTGGCATAGCTTAATTTGATTACAGGAATAAGCCATGCGTCGTCAAACTTTATGGAAAGCCATCTGTGCTGCGACTCTAGCATTAGGTACAACTGCAACGAATGCAGATTTTATCGACGATAGCCAAGTCCAATTAAAATTCAAAAATTTCTATCTTGATCGCCAGATTGCAGAAACACCAGACAGAAACTGGGGTTCATGGTCACAAGGCATTACCCTGGATGCAAAATCCGGTTATCAGGATATTGGCGTTGGCATTCAAGTGGGTGCAGATCTTTTGGTACAGCACGCATTTAAATTGAAGGGCCGTGATAAAAATCCGGACTTTGTGTTGCCACATGATGGTAAAGAGTCCAAAGATAACTTCGGTAAAGTCGGCGCGACCTTAAAAGCCAAGGTTTCACAAACCGAATTAAAAGTAGGGGAGTTATTACCGGTATCTCCAGTATTGGTCTTCGATCCATCGCGTCAGTTGCTGACTACTTTTAGCGGTGCATGGTTGGAATCGAAAGACATTAAAGATACCAAGTTAACTCTTGTGTATATTGATGGCATTAACAACCGTTATGACAACCAATTTCGTGACTTAACCAAATTTGCTCCGCCTGCATATGATAATGGTGCAACAGCAGACGGTATGTATATTGCAGGTGTGGATCATCAATTTAATAAAGAGCTGGGTGCAAGCTACTGGTATGCAGATGTAAAAGATATCTACCAACAGCATTATGTAGGTATGAATTACAAAACTACCTTAGGGGAAAAGGCCAAACTGGATAGCCATATCCGTTATTTCGATAACTCGGATTCAGGCAACAAACTGTATGGCCGAATTGATAATCAGGCATTATCTGCCGGTGCAAAAGTTAATTACGGCGCGCACACCGTCGGTTTGGGCTATCAGCAAATGTTTGGGGACAGTGCTTTCCCGACATTAGGCGGCTGGGTGCCACAGCCTTATTTAGTTAACTGGGGTGTTGCGACCTTCACTGCAATCGATGAGAAATCCGTAGGTTTAACTTATGGTTATGACTTCTCTGAACTGGGCGCAAAAGGCTTGAATGCTACTGCGGTCTATATGATGGGTTTTGATGCTGAAGCAAATGGTAAGAAAAACCAGGATTCGGATGAGCTTAATTTAATCTTGAACTACACAGTGCCTGAAGGTCAGTTGAAAGGTTTAGGCTTCCAGGCGATGTATATCGATGCTGACTTCGATTATAAATCTGACCTTAAAGAGTATCGTGTAGCAACGACCTATACTTATAAGTTCTAAATCGTTTAATTTAAAAAGAGCGGCTGCTGAGCAGTCGCTCTTTTTTGTCTTTAGAATAGTTTGGTTTTAAATACCTTAAGTAAATTATGGGTATAATTTTATTTTTATTATATAAAAAACAAATACTTAAATAATAGTTTTTTTATAGGGTTTGATCGTAAATTTGTATCAGTTTGCAGGTCTTGAACGGTTAATATAAAGATGTAAAAAGTCATTTTAATGAGTCAACTTGACGTCGAATTCTTGTAATAGAGGGACACGCAAGCTAAAGACTGTAAGAGGAATCAATATGAGCACTGTTCAAATCCCTGACTATCAAACAGATCCATTCTTTGGCTTAGAAGACAAATGGATTGAAACCGCGGAAGGCGAGTTGACGCATTACCACGAAATTGGTGAAGGTACACCTATTCTATTTTTACACGGTTCAGGTACAGGCGTATCTGCTGCTGCAAACTGGTGGTTAAACTTGCCACAAATTGGTGAGCAAGCGCGTTGTATCGCAATTGACACCATCGGTTATGGTCAAAGTGTGGTTGCACCAAAAACTGCTTACGGTATCCGTGCCTGGGTAGATCATGCAGTCCGTACTTTAGATGCTTTGGGTATCGAAAAGACCTGGGTAGTAGGCAACTCTTTGGGTGGCTGGTTAGCTTTCCAGATGGCACTTGATTACCCTGAGCGTGTTCTCGGGATCGTTTCTATGGGTACTGGCGGTGCGAAACAGACTGCTGCACTTAAAGCGCATGCTAATCCAGTGCTTACTGAAGAAGGAATCAAGAAAACCCTGTCTATGTTTGTGGTGAACAAAGACTTGATCACTGATGAATTGGTGAAAGTACGTTTTGATTCTGCGAAAAACGATTACGCCTCTGACCGTCTAATGGACGTGGTTGGCGCACGTGACCGTGACCGTTTCGAATTCCCGCTAGACTTCGAAAAAATGAAAGAAATCAAAGTTCCTGTGCTGTTGATTCATGGTGTACAAGACGTGGTGATTCCTGTGTCTCGTTCATGGGATATCTTGAATATAGTTCCGCATGCTGATGCACACATCTTCAGCCAATGTGGTCACTGGTCTCAAGTTGAAAAATCTGAAGAATTTAATACTGTGATCAAAAACTATTTAACAGCTCGTGGTGTTTAATCGCGCTGTATGAATAAAATGAAAAAGGATGACTGAGGTCATCCTTTTTTATACCGTTAATTAAGGACTCATAATTAAGTGTCAATAATTAAGTGCTAATAAAGTTAGCCGTAACATTGATACTGATCGCCAGAATAGTGGTATTGAATCCATAGGCCAACAGCAGGTGCAAGGTATTTAATACCCGCATGGAGCGTGAAGTGACGGATACATCTGCGGTTTGCGCTGAGGTTCCGACCACATAACTGAAATAAATAAAATCTGGGTAAGTTGGGCGTGGTGTCTTGGGAAAATCCAGGCCGCCATCTGCGTGTTTTTCTAATGCCAGATAAAAGTCATGGGTATAATGAATGGCAAAAATGGTATGCATAAAAAACCATGCAGAAACAAGGGTGAGAACCGATAAGGTTAAGTGTCCTATGCGAATGGTGGTACCTGGGGGTAAATGATTAATTTCAATAACGATGGCAATGAAACACATGATTAAAGTCAGGATCACCAACAGTAAAATCAGCCATTTACTGGCATCTTGTTGTTGTGCGCGCTGTAAAATATTTTCATGTTCTGTACGCCATAATTTCTTCAGGGTTAAGAGCAAATAGCTATAGATCGCGCTATTCCAGCTGATTAAAAGACAGGTAGACCACCCCCATTGGGTCAGCCAGTGTAGAAAATAATAAAACACCGCAATAGCAGGAAAAGTAAAAAAGAAATAAGGATGGTATTGAAGAGCTGTTTTTATTCGATGCAATGGGTGTATTTTCATTATCTTCTCTACAGTGGTGTTTATTTTTTACAAGCATTTTAAAAATATTGTGATCAGCTTATTAGACTTAAGTTGTAATTTAATCATTATGAGATATTTTTATAAATTAGATAAGAAAAAGTTATACGTTATTTCCCATCAAGACGGGATTTAAAATGGTGAATTTTTATAAGACTTCAGTCTAATCTGAGGGAGAAATAACCAAAAAGGTGCATAAAAAGCCACCACTATTTATCAGGAAAATAATGAGGGCCGAATTGAGAGAACGTGTGGGTAAAAATTAATCAATCACGATTGATATTCAGATAAAAAACCCGAGTCAGTAATTCAATAAATTTCTTCACCACCATAGAACTGCTGTTTTTATGGTAACTGACATACAAGTCGAGGTAAGGAAGCTCAACGTCTAAAGGACGAATGACAGTATTGTTCATGGTCAAGGGTGCTACATAGCCCGGTAAAATCGTACAACCTAAACCCATACCAATCGAGTTGATATTGAACAAGATATTGTCGGCTTTCTGCACAATATTGAATTCAATGGCATTAGATTTGGCAAAATCCAGAATGGCATTATGTAATGTCAGGGACTGTTCAGCAGCAGGAATAATAAAATCTATTCCATTCAACGCCTTAACAGGGATACGTTCATACTTCGCCAAAGGATGATTTTCGGGCAAAATAAAAATCAGCGGTTCGCGTAAAACAAATAAACTTTCGATGTCTTCACTATTCGAATTATGCCGGGTAAACGTGACATCCAGTTCACCTTTTTTCAACAGTTTCATTTGCTCATTGTTATTGAGGCTGAGCAATTCAATTTTTACATCAGGGTTTTGCACACGTAAATTTGGCAAGACATAAGGGAAAATCTTCATTTCCGCGACCGGAACGAAGCCAATACGCAGCATTTGCTGTTTCGCTTGCGAGACTTGACGTGCCATGGCAATGGCTTTGTCTGCTTGAGCCAGTGTTAAGCGTGCCTGTTCAAGAAATACAGCCCCTTCTTCCGTGAGTTCAACTTTTCGTTTGGTGCGATACAGCAGTTGTACGCCTACATCTTCTTCAAGGTCCTTGATTTGCTGACTTAAAGAAGGTTGGGCGGTATAAAGCTTTAACGCCGCTTTACTAAAGTTCAGTTCTTCTGCAACGGTGATAAAATATCGAAGGTGTCGTAATTCCATATAAGCAGTCCCATGAGTAATCCAAAAAATGTCTTACTATAATTTTGGGAGAGTATAATCTATAAACAACTATGCCGTGAAGATGATTCTTCCATTTAGAAAATAAATGGTCTCGCTTTTTTCATGACGAAATTAATATAGAAAATAATACTGCTAATAATCCATAAAATATCTTAATTGAAACAAAAAAAATATTTCACTAAAAGTCGCTATAAAACCATTATCCACTAAAAGTTGAGTCTATTTACTTTGTGACTGAGTCCGTCACAGGAGAGCTTCTCATGAGTGGAAAAATTGATGTGCGCGAAATCGATGCTTTGGTCGATGCACAAAATGGTCGTATCTCGCCATCGATCTATACAGATCCAGATTTATATGAATTAGAGCTTGAACGCGTTTTTGGCCGTACTTGGTTGTTCCTTTGTCATGAAAGCCAAATTCCTAAATCGGGCGACTTCTTCAATACCTATATGGGTGAAGATCCAATTATTGTGACACGTCAAAAAGACGGCTCAATCAAAGCATTCTTAAATCAATGCCGTCACCGTTCTATGCGTGTGAGCTTCGCAGACTGTGGTAATACGCGTGCATTTACTTGCCCATACCATGGCTGGTCTTACGGTATTGATGGTTCATTGAAAGATATTCCATTAGAAGAACGTGCTTTCCCGCAAGGCGCATGTAAAGAGAAATGGGGTCTGGTTGAAGTGAATCGGGTTGAGTCTTATAAAGGCCTGATCTTCGGCTGCTGGGATGAAACCACACCAGATTTAATCGAATACATGGGTGATATCGCATGGTATTTAGATGGTGTATTAGACCGTCGTCCAGGTGGTACTGAAATCATTGGTGGCGTGCACAAATGGGAAATTGAATGTAACTGGAAATTTGCAGCTGAACAGTTTGCATCTGACCAGTATCACGCACTGTTCTCTCACGCCTCTGCCATTCAAGTATTGGGTGCAAAACCAGATGATGAATCATCGAAAAAATTAGGCGCAGCGCAAACGGCTCGTCCAGTTTGGGAAACCGCGAAAGACGCGATCCAGTATGGCGCGCGCGGTCATGGTTCAGGTTTCTTCTTTACTGAAAAACCAGACGCTAACGTTTGGGTAGACGGTGAAGTTGCCAACTACTTCCGTGAAACTTTCGAGGAAGTAAAAGAACGTCTGGGTGAAACGCGTGCACTTCGTCTTGCGGGTCATAACAACATGTTCCCGACCATGTCCTGGTTAAACGGTACTGCAACACTTCGTGTTTGGCATCCACGTGGTCCAAATAAAACTGAAGTGTGGGCATTCTGTATTGCCGATGCTGAAGCATCGCAAGAAGTGAAAGAAGCATTCGAACGTTCTGCAACCCGTGCCTTCGGTCCTGCCGGTTTCTTAGAGCAAGATGACTCTGAGAACTGGATTGAGATTCAAAAAGTATTACGTGGTTATAAAGCACGTAATAACAAACTGATTATGGAAATGGGCTTGGGTAACGAGAAAAAACGTGAAGATGGTATCCCAGGGATTACCAACTACATTTTCTCTGAAACTGCTGCACGTGGCTTATACCGCCGTTGGGCAGACCTGTTGATCCATGAAAAATGGGAAGACGTAGAGAAAGCCGCTGACGAATACGAGAAGGAGCTAATGAAATGAGTCAGATCAGTTTAGAACTTCATCATCAAATCAGTCAGTTTCTGTATCGTGAAGGCAAAGCACTGGACGACTGGAAATTCCGCGATTGGCTGGACATGTTGGCAGAAGATATTTCTTATACGCTGCGTACCACGCCAAACGCTCAAACCCGTGACCGTCGCCGTTCAGTTGAACCACCGACAACTTGGGTATTTAACGACACCAAAGATTTGCTTGAACGCCGTGTTGCGCGTCTTGAAACTGGTATGGCTTGGGCTGAAGAGCCTCCATCACGTACCACTCACATGGTGAGCAACGTGATTGTAGAGCCGACTGAAGTGGAAGGCGAATACGACGTGTACGTAACTTATTTGTTATACCGTACCCAAAAAGAGAAAGACGTAACGATTTACTGTGGTAAGCGTCACGACAAGATCCGTAAAGTTGAAAGTGATTTGGGCTTCCAGATCTTCAACCGTAAAATTACGTTAGATCAAGTGACCTATAACTCACATAACCTGAGTGTATTCTTCTAATGAATAAGATTTTTGTTTGCCAAGTTGACGAATTAGACGAAGGCGAAGCGCTAAAAGTAGATTGCGGCGTGAATGGTATTGAAGCGCTTGCAGTGTTCAACAATGGCGGAGAATTCTTCGCAATGAATGACCGTTGTTCACATGGTAATGCGTCTATGTCTGAAGGTTATCTTGAAGATGATGGTACAGTTGAATGCCCACTGCATTCAGCACGTTTCTGCTTGAAAACAGGTGAAGCTTTATGTCTACCTGCAACTGATCCAATCAAAACTTTCCCAGTGATTGTTGAAGATGGTCAATTGTTTGTAGAGATGGCAGGAGAATAATCATGGGTTGGCTACAAGGCGAAGTTGCACTTATTACGGGTGGTGGTTCAGGTTTAGGCTGGGCTTTGGTTGAGCGGTTCTTGGAAGAGGGTGCACAAGTTGCGGTTCTTCAACGTTCAAAAACTAAAGTGGATGCATTGAACGAACACTTCGGTGGTAAAGTTCTTGCGATTGAAGGTGATGTAGCCAACTATGCAGATAATGTCCGTGCGGTAAATGCAACCGTTGAGCGTTTTGGCAAGCTGGATTGCTTTGTTGGTAATGCCGGCATTTGGGATCATTATGCCGATATCGTCAATACTTCAGGTGAGCAGCTGGAAAAAGCCTTTGATGAAATCATGGGCATTAACACCAAGTCACTCATTTTGGGTGCCAAAGCTGCGCTGGATGAATTGGTCAAATCTGAAGGTTCAATCATCTTCACCCTGTCTAATTCTGCGTTGTATTCAGCGGGTGGTGGTCCAGTTTATACCGCATCTAAACATGCGGGCGTGGGTATCATGAAAGAATTGGCCTATGAACTTGCACCGAAAGTGCGAGTCAACGCAGTTGCACCATCAGGCATGAACGTCAATATCAAAGGTGCGGCATCACTGGGTCAAGAAAACATAGGTCTGCTGGATGCACGTGATCCTGAGAAAATTGCCCGTGGCATGCCGTTAAATTTTTTACCAGAACCTGAAGATATGACCGGTTCGTATGTGTTGCTGGCGTCTCGTGCCAATAACCGTACGCTGACTGGTGTTTTAATTAATGCTGACTGTGGTCTGGGAATTCGTGGTTTACGTCAGCCACGTGCAGGTTTTTTTGAAGACTAAGTCTAAAGTCTTCATCAAACCTTATTCTGAAAAACTCAGAATCACACTCTGGCAGCCATTTGGCTGCCTTCGTTTAGGAGCGACTCATGTCCGTTAAACTGATTTGTGCGTCACATAGTCCACTTATGGAATTTGCTGCACCTCAAAATGCAGAACAAGAAAAAAGTGTTCGTGCTGCGTTTGAAAAAATGGCGGCTGAAGTCAAAGCCTTTGATCCAACTTTAATTATTACTTTTGGACCCGACCATTTCAACGGTTTCTTTTACGACTTGATGCCAAGTTTCTGCGTGGGCATTCGTGCTACAGCCGCAGGCGACTGGAATTATGGTGCAGAGAACAACAAGATTAATGTGCCGGAAGATACTGCGCTTGCTCTGGTGCGCCGCGTATTGGATGAAGGTGTGGATGTTGCTTATTCTTACCGCATGCAGGCTGACCATGGCGTGACTCAGCCTTTGCATTTCCTGTGCGATGGTCAACTTGATCGTTATCCAACCATTCCGGTGTTTATTAATGGTGCAGCAGCACCGATGCCAACCACCAAGCGTACCGTGGCTTTAGGTCGTGCGATTGGGCAGTTCATTAAATCTTTAAATCTTGAAAATGAACGGGTTCTTATTTTAGGTACGGGTGGTCTTTCGCATGATCCACCGACACCGCAAATGGGTTCTGTGCCACCTGAAGTGGAAGAATTCCTGATTTGTGGCCGTAATCCTAGTCCTGAAGCACGTGAAGTACGTCAGTCAAAAATTATTGCAGTCGGTCAAAAGCTGGCAGCAGGAGATACTTCTGTTGCCGTACCTTTAAATGCTGAATGGGATATCGCATTGCTTGAAACCTTCAAGAATGCCAATTTCGCAGCGATTGAAGCCATGACTGAAGCAGATATTCGCCGTGAAGGTGGCCGTGGTGGTCAGGAAGTTCGTTCATGGATTGCCGCATTTGCAGCACTGTCTGAATTGGGCGAATACGAAATGACCACGCAGGTCTATGAAGCAATCAGTGAATGGATTGCAGGCTTCGGCATTGTATCTGCAGAATTAAAAGGGTAAAGCACATGAGTAACATCGAAACCATCGTTATTGTAGGTGCAGGTCAAGCCGGTGCCAGCGCTATTTTAGAACTTCGTGGCAACAAGTACGAAGGCAAAATCATTCTTGTAGGCGATGAAACCCATCTTCCTTATGAACGTCCACCGTTATCTAAAGATGTGATTCTTAAACCTTCCGATACCAAAATTGAAATCCTGTCAGAACAAAAACTGGCTGATTTGAATGTTGAAGTAATTCGTGGCAATGGCGTGGTTACAATCAACGCTGAAGATCACAACGTGGTTCTGAAAAATGGTGATGTGATTGCCTACGACAAGTTGCTTCTTGCAACCGGTGGTGCAGCGCGTCGTTTGCCAAATTTCGATGCTTTAGGTAAACACATTTATACCTTGCGTAACCTAGAAGATTCTCAAGCGCTGGTTCCTGTGCTTCAAGCCGGTCGCCGTCTGATTCTGATCGGTGGTGGTGTGATTGGTTTAGAGCTTGCGTCATCTGCACGCTTCAAAGATTGTATCGTTACCGTGATTGAAATGGGGCCAATGGTGATGGGCCGTTGTTCACCACGCATCCTCAGCGAATTCTTGCTTGAACAGCACCGCGCGAAAGGTGTAGATGTTCGTCTTTCAACCTCTATCGCGAATTGCCGACTTGATGGTGAAGAAGTTGTGGTGACTCTTGCAGGTGGCGAAGAACTTCGTGCTGATGCGGTGGTTTACGGCATTGGGATCGTACCCAATGCTCAGCTTGCAGTAGATGCTGGTCTGGATGTGGATGTGGCAATTAAAGTCAACGAAAACTGCCAGACTTCCAATGCTGATATTTATGCAGCAGGTGACGTAGCCACTCAAATTCGTGATTGTGGTCATCACCGCCGTGTGGAAACCTGGGAAAATGCCAACCTTCAAGCAGGTATTTTCGCGCGTCACGTAATGGGTGTTGAACATCCGAAAGCCAGTCCAGCCTGGTTCTGGACGGATCAACTGGACATCAATTTCCAGTTCGTGGGTGATATGGCAGCAGAGCAATGGCTGGTCCGCGGTGAAATGGATGCAGCCAAAGGTGCAGATAATTCATTCGTGATGTACGGTGTGACGGATGGTCAAATCGTTGCCGGTATTACCGTCAATGCGGCGAAAGAAATGCGTCATTTGAAAAAAATGATCAGCAAAAATACTGCTTTTGAAGCTGAAAAACATTTAGATTTGGCACAAGATTTACGCAAAATTGCTTAAATTTGATTGAGATATCTTTGGACAGACCTATGTTTTCATAGGTCTGTTTTTTTATGGTTGTTATATCATTGAGGCCATAGCCTCAAATTACATTATCAATTGAAATGTCTTTGCACAGGCATTTGTTAATTTTCAAAGATGAGCCAAATATGGCGCAAGGTAACAAGAATCTTTTGCTGATCTAGAGAAGTGTATCTCGCAAGATGTCCATATATCCGAAACGATCGGGCGACACCCATGCCGTCAGTCACGATACTCTCTACAGATCTGAATAACAGGTTTCAGGTTTACTATTTACAACAATCAGATTTGAGAATGATATGAAATCTTCATTGCCGGTCACGGCAAGTATTTACGCTTTACTGGTCCTAATCTGGGCGACTACGCCACTGGCAATTGTCTGGAGCGTGCAGGAAGTCCATCCGATGTGGGTGCTGATCATCCGTTACTTCGGGGCATCCATCATTGCGCTGTTTTTATTGAAGCTGATGCGTGATCCGTTGCCATTTGACCAGACTTCAATGAAAAGCTATCTGGCGGGGAGCTTAAATTTAATTGGTGCGCAGCTGTTTATTTACTTGGCCGCAAATTATTTAACTTCAGGATTAATGGCATTGATTTTCGGTTTCTCACCGTTAATTGCCGGTCTGATTGGGCATGTGATTCTAAAAACCCACAAATTGATCTGGCTACAGTGGTTGGGGATGGCGATTGCCGTCGCTGGTTTAAGTTTTGTTTTTGTCGATTCCGCCGATAGTAAAATTAACCCGATTGGTGTGGTATTGATGCTGATCAGTATCGTGTCTTATATCAGTTCGATCTTCTGGGTCAAACAGCTTAATGCGCCTTTAAGTCCAATGTCACAAGCCACAGGTTCACTGATTATTTCAGCGCTAGGCTCGTTGTGCTTATTGCCCTTTATCTGGCAGCACATGCCGACTCAAATGCCGGGTATGCACACCATGATTGGTTTTGTCTTTACCATGATCATGTCATCCATTGTGGCAATGCTGTGTTACTTCTGGCTGATTCGCCGTTTGACGGCTTCAACCGTATCGCTGAGTAACGTGATGACGCCCCTCATTGCTCTGGTACTGGGAGCAACCTTAAATCACGAGCATATCAGCCCAAATGCTTTTGTCGGTATTGCAGTGGTGATGTTCGGGATTGTGATGTATTTCTGGAAAGAATGGCGCGAGCAGTATTTTTCTAAACTTTGAATTCATCTCAGGAAGTATAAAACGAAGTTTAAGCCGCCTTTTTGTCATTGATTTGAGATGCAAAATCGAAAACGGATTCGTTTCAATTTTCGTTTCGGGCGGTTATGTAGTTTAAAGTTACTGGCAATTTCTAAAATCAGTGAGTGCTCTAAGGCATACAACAACAAAACGTAAAGAATTTATCCGCGTAGTTTGGTTAATATGAACTTGGATAAACAGAAAAATCAAATCAATCTATTTGAGAACAATAAATTTAGGACCAATTTGCATGTCTGATTCGAATAAAGTCGTGGTCTATGCTGCCTTATTGGGCAATCTGGCAATTGCTTTGGTCAAGTTTGTCGCGGCCTATATTACCAATAGTTCGGCCATGCTGAGTGAAGCCATTCACTCGGTCGTCGATACCCTGAATGAAATTTTATTGCTCTATGGCATGAAAAAATCGCAACAACCGGCCAATGTCAGGCATCCCTTTGGTTATGGACGTGAACTGTATTTCTGGGCGTTTATTGTTGCCTTGATGGTATTTGCTTTAGGTGCAGTTGTGTCAATCTATCAGGGGATTCAGCATGTGCGCCATCCCGAAGAAATGCTGAATCCTACCTTAAATTATATTGTTTTAACGATTGCGATTGTATGTGAAGGGATATCCTGGTTTGTGGCTTTAAAAGCCTTTCGGAAGATTAAAGGCCAGCAAGGTTATTTTGAAGCTTTTCGCCGTAGTAAAGATCCGACCACCTTTACCGTTCTGTTTGAAGATACCGCCGCGTTATGTGGTCTGTTTATTGCCTTGATCGGGATTTATCTGGCCCATGCCTTAAATATCCCGGAGTTAGATGGTGTAGCATCAATCTTAATTGGTGTGGTATTGGCCATCTCTGCTATTTTACTGGCGCGGGAAACCAAGGGTCTATTATTGGGGGAATCCGCAGATCCACAATTGCGCAATAATATCTTGATGATTGCGCAGGAAGACCACGCTGTACTTTCTGCCAATGGCGTACTGACTGAACAGATGGGGGCCCATCAAGTTCTGGCATCTTTAAGTCTTGAGTTTGAAGACAACTTGAGTTCTGATGACATCGAAGCCTGCGTCAACAGAATTGAAGCGAAAATCAAACAGATTCATCCTGAAATTGTGGCATTGTTTATTAAACCGCAAACTAAAAAGGTGTGGTTGGAACGTATGAAAGGACGTTTGGAATAAAAACGTGATATATATGGCGTAATATTCAAAATATCGGATTTTGAATGTTTAAGTCACACTAAGAAATTGAATGTACATGAAGCAAATGCCTGAGCAATTACACTTTCGACTCCCGACTAAAGAATGTTGGTCACATACCTGGCGTCAGCCTTCATTTCAATTTATGCATTCGAATCATCATGATGGTGAAAGATTCTTCAATGCACTACCACGTCCGGAAGGGCATGGCCGTGCAGATTTGTTTAAATGGCTGTTAACCCGTAAGTCATCGACCTGGAATGTGGATATTGATAAAGAATATGCAGAATTCCATGCGACTAAACGGGCACTTCCTCAAGATCGTCCAGAGGCTAGCATGGATGATTGGCAAGTGTGGTTTGTGGGACATGCCACCGTACTGTTACAGATTGGTCCGTATAACTTGCTCACCGATCCGGTATGGTGTGAACATGTCAGTCCGAAGCAGGGTAAAGGTCCGAAGCGGGTCATTCCTGCGGGAATTGCTTTAGAAGAGTTACCGACCATTCATGCGGTACTGCTCAGCCATAATCACTATGACCATATGGATTTAGCCAGTCTGGAATGGTTACATGATAAATTTGCCATGCCGATTTATACCGGATTGGGCAATTCATGGTATTTACCGAAAAATTTTCATGTGCTGGAAATGGAATGGTGGCAATCGTCTTTATTGCATGATTTAAAAATTATCTATACCCCGGCGCAGCATTTTTCAGGTCGAGGCTTACGCGATCACAACCGGGCGCTTTGGGGCGGTTTTTCAGTGTTTGCTGGAAAGGATCATTGTTTCTTTGCCGGCGATACCGGTTATTCACCGCATTTTAAGGAAATTCAAAACCGTTTGGGGGCACCGCGTATTTCATTGTTACCAATAGGTGCCTATGAGCCACGTGAGCTGATGAGCTATATGCATATGAATCCGCAGGAAGCTTTTCAGGCGCATCAGGATTTACATTCAAAATGTTCGCTGGCGATTCATTACCGAACCTTTCAACTGACCGATGAAAGTCGTGAACAACCGGAAATCGATTTAAAAGTGGCAATGAAGAACAGCTCAAAGCTGATGAATCCTTTTGTCTGTATTCGTGAAGGACGGCGTTTGGTGGTCTGATTTTGTTTAAGCTTGCTGTTGGTTAAGCTTGAAAAGTTGAATGGCAAGCATTGAAAAGGCGATCATGGCAATATTCATCACCACGGGATTAAATGCAGTGGTGAGTTGTAAAGGATCTGTGAGCATAATCAGCAGTAATAAACCACTCAAGCCCAGAATATTAAGCTGATGGATGAAGACCGTTCTTTGCCAAATCAGAAAAGTACAGCCAAACATCATCTCGATCAGGCCTGATAGGGTAACACAGATTTTTGCCAACTCTTGTTCGAAACCCATGCTCTGCCAAATGGCGATTTCCGCAGCCGACTGAAACAGTATTTTGGGTATCCATCCCTGATAAATCCAAAGTACAGCAAGCGTGATCTGAATAAGTTACAGTGGTCTTTCTAATTGAAGCTTATGATTCACGAATGCAATGTTCCAAAAAATGCTGCTTGTTTTCAGCAGACGGAATCAGGCAATCATGGGTTTGACCAAAGAGCCTATAACGGTTGAGTGCGACACGCCGGTAGAGAAAATCCCGGATTGGGCGAGGAATGAGATAGCCTGCATTCATTAGCGAGAAAGGTAGCCCCAAATGCTGCATGACTTTGAGTAAAGCTGTCGATTCGGTATACAGCTGTCCATTCAGGATCACTACCATGGTGGTATAATGCGTGGTGGACATGCCGTAATATTGCAGAATCTGTTCACCCAACGCAGATTGGGCGGAAGCCAGTTTGAATTTCGAGTTTTGATCATGCGTGATCAAAAAATTTGCCCAGCCATTACAGATCACACAGACGGCATCAAATAAGATAATGTCATGTTTTTGAATCATTGCGGCAATGTGATGTTTCATGACTTGATTTATTCTTGCTTGTTATAACGCCACTATAGCAAATTATTCTTGATAAGAAATATTGTCAAAAAATCAGATCATGCTTCTTTTTTCATGCAGTGAACATGTTGTGTTAAATTTTTATTTCATTATTTAAAAATATATTAATCCTATTTTTAAGCTGATCTTGAATAGGCTTTTTCGATCGTTCCCATTCATATAACTTGCTTTATATTGTCATAGAAAACAGCTATTTTGATTATGAATTAAATTTTTTAAACGGTTCCTCACAATAATCATTTGAACGTATTTTTGGGAGTTCAAACATGTCACAAGATCAACAAACTTCAGGTTGCCCATTTCATAAAGCCGCCGGCCATACAAGTTCCAGCGGAACTCAGAACTCAGACTGGTGGCCGAATGCACTTAATCTCGATATTCTTTCCCAGCATGATAAAAAAACCAATCCGATGGATCCTGACTTTGATTATGCCAAGGCATTTAATTCCCTGGATTTAGAAGCAGTCAAACAAGACCTACGTGAACTCATCAACAGCAGCCAAGACTGGTGGCCATCAGACTACGGCAGCTATATTGGCATGTTCGTACGTACCGCATGGCACTTGGCGGGTTCTTACCGTAAGCAGGACGGTCGCGGTGGTGCCAATACCGGTAACCAGCGTTTTGCACCATTGAACAGCTGGCCAGATAATGTCAACACCGATAAAGGCCGTCGTCTACTTTGGCCTGTTAAACGTAAATATGGTAATAAAATTTCATGGGGCGATTTGATTGTACTCGCAGGTACTGTGGCCTATGAAGAAGCGGGCTTGAAAACCTTCGGTTTCGGCGGAGGGCGTCAAGATGTCTGGCATCCTGAAAAAGACATTTACTGGGGTGAGGAGCGTGAATGGCTAGCACCGACTGAAAACCGTTATGACAATGACCAAGACCGTAAATCACTGGAAAATCCACTTGCTGCAGTTCAGATGGGCCTGATCTATGTGAACCCTGAAGGTGTGGATGGTGTGCAGGATCCGCTGCGTACTGCACAGGATATGCGTGTGACATTCGACCGTATGGGCATGAATGACGAGGAAACTGTTGCATTGACTGCGGGTGGTCACACCATTGGTAAAGCGCACGGTAACGGTAAAGCTGAATTGCTGGGTAAAGATGTTGAAGGTGCAGATGTTGAATTCCAGGGTCTAGGCTGGCATAACCCTGAAGGTACCGGTAATGGTGCCAATACTATGGTCAGTGGTCTGGAAGGTGCCTGGACTACCCATCCAACCCAATGGGACAACGAATTCTTTTATTTATTGTTCACCTACGAGTGGGAAAAAACCATCAGCCCGGCAGGCGCGAAACAGTGGGAACCGATCAACATCAAAGAGGAAGACAAACCTGTTGATGCACACAACCCGAATATTCGCCGTAACCCGATGATGACAGATGCCGATATGGCACTGAAAATTGACCCTGAATATCGTAAAATTTCAGAGCGCTTCTATCAAGATCCTGCGTACTTCTCGGAAGTGTTTGCGCGTGCATGGTACAAGTTGACTCACCGTGACATGGGGCCAAAATCCCGTTACCTCGGTGCGGATGTACCCGTTGAGGATTTAATCTGGCAAGATCCGATTCCATCTGTGAACTACGTTTTGTCCGAAGCAGAAATTGATGAACTTAAAGCGAAACTGTTAAACAGCGGTTTAACGTCTGCCGAGTTGATCAATACCGCATGGGACAGCGCGCGTACTTTCCGTGGTTCAGATTACCGCGGTGGTGCAAACGGTGCGCGTATCCGCTTGGCGCCGCAAAAAGACTGGGTAGGTAATGAACCTGAACGTCTGGTTAAGGTGCTGGCGAAATTTGGAGAAATTCAGGCAGGTCTTGAGAAGAAAGTCAGCATTGCCGACTTGATTGTACTTGGTGGTACAGCTGCGGTGGAAAAGGCGGCTCAGGCTGCGGGTGTGGACATCAAGGTTCCATTTACACCAGGCAGGGGGGATGCAACGGAAGAACAAACCGATGCATATTCATTTGAAGATTTCGAGCCTAAAGCAGACGGTTTCCGTAACTGGTTGAAAGACGATTATGTGGTACAGCCTGAGGAAATGCTGTTAGACCGCGCTCAGTTATTGGGCTTAACTGCACCTGAAATGACGGTACTTGTTGGCGGTATGCGTGTGCTTGGTACTAACTACGATGGCGCGAAAGAAGGTGTGTTCACAGACCGGGAAGGCGTATTAAGCAATGACTTCTTTGTGAACTTGACCGACATGAAGTACAACTGGAAACCAGTGGGCAAGAACCGCTACCAGATTGTAGACCGTGCAACCGGTGTACCGAAATGGACTGCAACACGTGTGGACCTAGTGTTTGGTTCCAACTCGATTCTTCGTTCATATGCAGAAGTGTATGCACAAGATGATAATAAAGAAAAATTCGTGAAAGACTTTGTTGCCGCTTGGACCAAAGTAATGAATGCAGACCGTTTTGATGTGAAGAAATAATTTGCATTGAGAAGTAAAAAACCGCTCGAAAAGGCGGTTTTTTTAATGAAACGTTAAAATTTCATGCGAAACCTGAATTTTTAGACCCTCAGGCTTTTATATATTTTAAGTCATTGATATTATTTAACTTATATTGGATTTAATCTAAGTTGTATTATATTAATTTTAGAAAATCTTAATCTTTAGCTAACATAATCTTCAGTTGATATTACTTGGGCATATGAAAATTCAAAAGCGGCCATTAATGTTGCATGGACATGACTAGCAGGTACTTTAACGCCATTAAATTCCAAGTCT
>Ga0308157_10001190_pt1 | contig 58764 bp, 48 predicted proteins | sample PhyBR1_FD_201035 | JGI IMG/M metagenome (GOLD analysis project Ga0308157, IMG submission 201035) | Phyllosphere microbial communities from UC Gill Tract Community Farm, Albany, California, United States - DLSLB.R1 | ecosystem: Host-associated > Plants > Phyllosphere > Unclassified | place: USA... | reverse complement strand
CGGTTCGGTTTCCGAACTGGTCGAGAAGCTCAAGGCCGATGGCGTATTGTAAGAAATCGGAAGGGACAAGATAAATGGCTATTCTTCTTATTGCCGAACATGACAATGCAAGCCTTTCCGATCAGACGGCAAAGGCACTGACGGCTGCCGGTAAAATCGGTGGCGATGTGGACGTGCTGGTTGCAGGCAAGGGTGCGAAAGCTGCAGCTGACGCAGCTGCAAAGCTTTCCGGTGTGCGCAAGGTTCTGCTGGCTGAAAGCGATGCGCTGGAAAACCGCCTGGCTGAGCCATTGGCAGCACTCATTGTTGAACTTGCAGGCCAGTACGACACGATCATCGCACCAGCAACCACTTCGGCCAAGAACGTGCTTCCACGCGTTGCAGCACTTCTCGATGTGATGCAGCTGTCTGAAATCATGGAAGTGGTGTCCGCTGATACGTTCAAGCGTCCGATCTATGCAGGCAATGCAATCCAGACTGTGCAGTCAACTGATGCCAAGAAGGTCATCACCGTTCGTACGGCTTCGTTCCAGGCTACCGGCGAAGGTGGTTCGGCTGCAGTTGAAAGCGTGAATGCTGCGAGCGATCCGGCACTGTCGAGCTTTGTTGAGAACGCGCTTTCGGGTGGTGATCGTCCGGAGCTGACCTCTGCCAAGATCATTATCTCGGGCGGTCGTGCACTTGGTTCATCGGAAAAATTCCAGGAAGTGATCCTGCCTGTTGCTGACAAGCTTGGTGCTGCGGTTGGTGCCAGCCGTGCGGCAGTTGATGCGGGCTATGCACCAAACGATTGGCAGGTTGGTCAGACCGGCAAGGTGGTTGCACCTGATCTTTACATCGCAGTTGGTATCTCGGGCGCGATCCAGCATCTTGCAGGCATGAAAGACAGCCGCGTGATTGTTGCGATCAACAAGGACGAGGAAGCTCCGATCTTCCAGGTTGCCGATTACGGCCTCGTCGGGGATCTCTTCACCGTGTTGCCGGAAATGGAAAAGGCTTCATTCTAGATATGCAACAGGTCGCCAGATCTTCAGTCTGGCGACCTGTTTAGCTCAAGCTGTCTCAAAATTGTTCAGAAACATCGATACTGTCTTCATGCAAAGATCGCGTTCTTCCACATGTGGCATGTGGCTCGATTCCTCAAAAAGCACCCATTCACTACCCGGGACATTGTTGACGTAAGGTTTCACCACCAAAGGGGTAGCCTCGTCATAACGACCGGAGATGACAAGCGTTGGTGCTTGAATTCGGTTGAGACGGTCTTCAATCGTCCAGTCCTTCATCGTGCCAATCACATGGAATTCGGTCGGGCCATTCATGTTGCGATAGACGGTATTGTCTTCATCCATGATGGCGAAGGTTCGCGCGACTTCCTTTGGCCATGGGCTTACGCGGCAGACATGACGATCGTAAAATACCCGCGAAGCGGCGATATATTCAGGATCGGTCAGACTGCCTGCTTCTTCGTGTTTCAACAAAGTTTGTTGTACTTCGGAAGGGAGTTCACGCCGTAGGCGGTTGGCCTCCGCGACCCAAGTTCGCATGTTGGCAGGTGAGTTGGCGATCACCAGTGCTTTGAGGCCATCCGGTTTTCGCACTGCATGTTCAGCGCCCAATATTCCACCCCACGATTGTCCCAGATAGGCATAGCGATCCTGAATGCTGAGATGTTTCAGAAGGTTGTCCAGTTCTTCCAGAAACAAATTCACGGTCCAGAAATCGGGGCCCCTATCAGGAAGACGTGTGGAGTTGCCGTTGCCGAGCTGGTCGTAATGAATGACCGCACGACCATCGAGTGCTGCGATGTCCTTAAAGGCATCCACATAATCATGCGTGCAGCCGGGGCCGCCATGAGCGACGACGAGCGGGAGTTTTTCTGAATCGAGTGAGCCGGTAATGCGGTACCAAGTCTGATAATCGCGGAAAGTGGCGAAGCCTTCCGTCTGATTGATTGAAGCCAATTGGTCCTCCATTTGTGCGTTTTTGGAGAACCATAGCGCCGCTTTTTTGGCGGCGGCAGCTATCATAACTTATAGGTCTAGTGGATTGAGCCTTACATATGATCGACGTCTGTGTCTTAGGGATGCAAATATCGGAAACAGACCGCCAGGCCGCAATCAGGCATCAAGCAGTCGCGCACGTGTCGCTCGAACAACGGCCTGAGTGCGGTTCTTTGCCCCCAGTTTTTTGGCGGCGGCATTGAGATGCATCACAACTGTCGGAACGGATCTGTCGATGATACGGGAGATTTCTTTCGCTGAGAGGCCTTCAGCTGCATAGCGCAGACACTCGCGTTCGCGAACTGTGAGGTGCACCTTGCCAATGCCGCGAGTATGTTCGTCAAAAAGCTCATATGCGCTTTGATGGAAAATCTGTGCCATCAGATTGAAATCGGCCACATAGCGCAAAGCGCGCTGTCTGAAATCGGATCGTGGGCCAGAAAATACACCGGTGACGGTCGCATAATCGCCATGTGGCATATGAATGGGAACGGTGACGCCTGCAGATATATCGCGCTCATGAAGATAGTTTGCGACGGGTGCTGTGTCTTCCGTCATGAATTCCTGCAGCAGCGATTCAGCCCGCTCATCATAATTCCAGAAGAATGGTACAGATGCCCTACACGCGAGGCGCTGAACCGGATCAATGCGGAAATAGCCTTTTTCGGCCCAAAATTCGAGCATGTCATCGCTGATATTGCGCAGTTTCATCAGCGACGGTCCCATCATGTCGCCATTCATGTCGAAAGCGGATGGGGTGTAATCGTAGATGAGGGCTTCGAAGCCAAGCGGTTTCATAGCCTGAAATATCTCATCAATGCGCCCATCGAGCGTTTGGTGAGCAGTAAAGTTCTGTCTGAAGGTCTCAATCTCGTCTCGCATCACGGTCTCCGAAACCTACCTCCCGATTGCATCCTATCACTTCTTATAGCTGGTGTAGTTTAGTTATTCGGTCCAAAATCAAAAGAAAAATGATGCCGACAATTCGACGCGGGAAACGGGTCGATGCGGTGATCGGGGAACAGATGTGGCGTGAGATGAAACCGGACAACCGGTATGAAGTGTCTGTCGGCACTCATAAGGTGGTGGCGTATAGTTTTGGAACCGGAGACGAGGTGGTGTTCTGCCTCAACGGCGGACCCGGTTTGCCGTGCGACTATTTAAGAGATGCGCATTCGTGTCTGATCGACGACGGCTACCGCGTGGTAGCTTTCGATCAGCTTGGCACGGGTGCGTCTGATCGGCCAACTGATCCTGCATTGTGGACAATCGCGCGCTATGTCGAGGAAACTGAAACCGTCCGTCAGGCGCTTGGTCTTGGTAAGGTGCATATTCTTGGTCATTCCTGGGGCGGTTGGCTTGGAATTGATTATGCACTGACTTATCCACAAAATCTGAAGACACTTATTCTTGAAGATACGGTCGCGGACATGCCGCATCTGGTGAGTGAACTAGAGCGGTTACGCAGTGCGCTGGGGTCAGAAACTGTTGCGATGATGCAGAAGCATGAAGCGCAGGGAACGCTCGATCACCCGGAATATGCGGCGGCGATCACGATCCTCAATTATCGCCACGTATGCCGCCTGTCGGATTGGCCAGCACCTGTAAGGCGTTCGCTGGATGATTGGAACATGGGGCCATACGGCACGATGCAAGGTCCGAATGAGTTTCTCTATACGGGTAATCTGAAAGACTGGAACCGTCTGCCTGATCTCGGCAAGATCGAGGTTCCGGTGCTGATCACGGTTGGTGAGCATGATGAGCTGACGCCTGCCTGCGCGCTGCGCATGAAACTTGCCTTGAAAAATGCCGAACTGCATGTGGTGCCAAATGCCAGCCATATGCCGTTTTACGAGAACCCGACTTATTACTACCCGGTCGTTACCAGCTTTCTCAATCGACATCGTTCCTCTCGATAGATCAGAATATTAGGGAGAAACTCCGCAGCTCATGCATCGCTTCCAGTTTGTACTCCGTCGCCCCTTTCAGTTGTTGCCGGTTCTGTTCGGCATCAGTGTCATCACATTCGTACTGGTCCGGCTTATTCCGGGTGATCCGGCACGTGTGCTTCTAGGCACGCGCGCGACGCCCGCAGCCATTGCCAATATTCGTGCGCAGTATGGCCTCGATGAACCCATGTGGCTTCAATATCTCTATTTCCTGCGCAACATCGCGAATGGCGAAATGGGCAAGTCGATCCTCTATAAAATTGACGTCCTGAAGCTGATTGCGACACGCATTGAACCTACTTTGATGCTGGTTATTTGTAGTGTCATTCTTTCGATCCTGATCGCGGTTCCTTTAGCGGCGATCGCTGCACGGCGTAACGGTAAACTCAGCGATCATGTGATACGCACGGTGTCGACATTCGGGATCGGCTTTCCGCCTTTCTGGCTCGCTCTGATGCTGATTATCCTCTTTAGCGTGAAGCTCGATCTACTGCCGGTATCAGGCTATGGCAACACGTTGAAAGAGAAGCTGGCGCATCTGGTTCTGCCGAGTCTGACGATAGCCCTTTCACTTTCAACTGTACTTGCGCGCAGCCTGCGCGCTGCGATGATCCAGTCACTCAATTCAGATGTTGCCACAGCTGCCAGAGCTCGCGGAATGCCTGAAAGCATTGTTTTCTGGCGACACGTTTTACCCAACTCTCTTGTACCGACTGTCAATTTGCTTGCCGTCAACATCGGCTGGCTGATCGGCAGCACAGTGGTCGTCGAGAGCGTGTTTGCGCTTCCGGGCATGGGGCAGCTGCTTGTGCGCGCGATCTTCTCCCGCGATTATATGGTTGTGCAGGGGGTAGCCATGGTCTTTGCGTGCGCAACGGTTATGGTCAATTTCATGGCCGACATTGCCACTGTCGCCCTTGATCCAAGGGTGAAGCTATGAATGCGCGTCTTATCCCCATCACCTTGATCAACTGGCGTCGCTTTCTGAGCCAGCGGACCACGCTTGCCATTGGAATCGGTGTTCTTGCCCTCTTTGTACTGCTGGCTTTTGGCGCACCGTTGATCGCGCCTTTTGATCCAGTTGTTCAAAATGCCGACGTTCGTCTGCAGCCACCGTCATGGTTGCATCCGTTCGGGACCGATAATTTCGGACGGGATATTCTCTCACGCGTTATCTGGGGTGCACGTATCGATCTTCAGATCGCAGTCTTCGGCGTTATATTCCCCTTTGCCATTGGAACGGTCGTCGGTACGATTGCCGGTTTTTTTGGTGGCATCGTTGATACGATCTTCATGCGTCTGATCGATATCATTCTGGCATTCCCATTTCTGGTTCTGATGCTCTCAATCATTGCCATTCTAGGGCCGGGCCTGACGAGTTTCTATATAGCCATGGCACTGGTTGGATGGGTTTCATACGCCCGCCTTGTTCGGGCACAGATACTGGTTTTGAAATCCACAGACTATGCCGTTGCTGCGGAAAGCCTTGGGTTCAGCCGTTTCCGCATCATGTTTCGCCATCTTCTGCCGAATGCGATTGCCGGTTCGCTGGTTTTCGTAATGTCGGATGCGGTTCTCGTGCTGCTGAATGGTGCAGCAATCAGCTATCTCGGGCTCGGCGTACAGCCGCCGGTTGCCGAATGGGGCGTCATGGTTGCCGAAGGCCAGCCGTTTGTAACGACTGCCTGGTGGATCACGTTGTTTCCGGGGCTCTCTATCGTGTTTCTGGCTTTTGGTTTTAGCTTGCTCGGCGATGGACTGGGTGAAGCGCTGGGAGTGCATGAATGACAAAGTCAGTTCTTTCGATCCGCAATCTTCAGGTTGATGCTTACTTGCCGGATGAAACCAGGCGCTTGATCGATGACGTTTCTCTCACGCTCAACCAGGGTGAAATTCTTGGCTTGGTCGGTGAAAGCGGATCGGGGAAAAGTTTACTTTGCCGCTCGATAGTCAGGCTTTTGCCATCGTCGATTTTAAAGATCACCGCAGGTTCGGTCATGCTCGGCGGCACGGATTTGGCACAGGCGAGCGAAGCTGAATTGCTTGCGGTGCGTGGTGGCAAGATTGGTATGATTTTCCAGAATCCGACCAGCCATCTTGATCCCGTAATGAGTGTTGGCGACCAGATCGCAGAAGGGATACGCTTTCATAGGGGGTTGGATAAGATTAAAGCCCGCACAGCAGCAATCGAAATTATGGCGCAGGTCGGGTTTACAGACCCGACGCGCCAATATGGCAGCTATCCGCATGAGTTTTCAGGCGGGATGCGTCAACGTGCGATGATTGCGGTGGCCCTTTCCTGCGACCCTGAAATTCTCATTGCTGATGAGCCGACAACTGCGCTCGATGTCACCATTCAAGCGCAGATACTCCAGCTTTTGATGGACATTCGTGATCAACGCGGGCTCTCTATTATTCTCATCACCCATGATCTTGGGGTGGTCGCGCAGACTTGTGATCGTATTGCAGTGATGCGCAATGGGAAGGTGCTGGAACAGGGACTGAAGAGCGAAGTTCTCGGCAATCCCCGCGATCCCTACACACGCAATCTCATAGCCAGCCATCCGTCGTTGCCTGAAACGGCCTCATTGCGTCTCGTTCCTCAGTTGGGGGAGCCGCCGCTGTTGCAGGTCAATGATCTGCACGTTCGTTACGCTGTCGCTGGGGGATTCCTCAAGGCCCGGAAAACGAGCGCGTTAAAGGGTGTCAGTCTTGAAGTTCAGGCTGGTGAGACGATCGGAATCGTTGGGGAATCTGGCAGCGGGAAAAGTACACTTGCCCGTGCAATTTTAGGCCTGACACCAATCGCCGAAGGCAGCATTACATTCGACGGATTGACGCTCAGCCCTGATCGTAAGGAAGCTCTGGCGGCACTGCGTCGTGATGCGGCCATGGTATTTCAGGACCCGTTCAATTCGCTCAATCCGCGCATGACGGTTGGTGAAACCTTAGCCGAAGTGCTGCGGGTACAAGGCAAGGTCGACGCCAAGAATATACCTCAGCGCATTGCCGAGCTGCTGGATCTCGTTGGGCTAGATCAAAGCTTTGCCGCGCGCAAGCCACGCAGCCTGAGCGGCGGACAATGTCAGCGCGCCGGTATAGCGCGCGCTTTGGCAGTGGAGCCAAAAATGATCATCGCCGACGAGTGTATCGCAGCACTCGACGTCACCATTCAGGCACAGATCGTTGATTTGTTTCGCGAGCTCAAAAGCAAGATGCAGCTGACCTTGCTTTTCATCGCCCATGATCTGGCTGTCGTGCGCAATCTCTGTGAGCGCGTGGTCGTTATGTATCATGGCGAGATCGTTGAAGAGGGATTAAGCGCCGAGGTGTTTGCGCATCCGAAAGAGGCTTATACGGCGGCACTCATCAGCGCGATACCCGATATTGACCCCACGAAATCGCTGTTTGAAGAGAGAATTCTTGCTGAAGCATCCTGAACAAGCATCGAAAACGATGCACGACTAACCAAAAAATATAAGGGGAAATACACATGCTTAAAAAATGGATGAAGATCGGTCTCGTCACCGTCATGACGAGCATGACATTTGGTGCAGCACTTGCCGAAGCGGCGGGTGTTTTGACAATCGGACGACGCGAGGACTCCTCCACTTTCGATCCAATCAAGACCGCACAGAACATCGACAACTGGGTGTTCTCAAACGTCTATGATGTGTTGGTGCGGGTCGACAAGACAGGCACGAAACTTGAGCCCGGTCTTGCTGAAAGTTGGATGATTTCGGATGACGGTCTCACTTATACGTTCAAGCTGCGCGATGCGAAGTTCTCGGATGGATCACCGATTACTGCCGAAGACGCTGCTTTCTCACTTCTGCGTATTCGTGACAATCCAGCTTCTCTGTGGAGTGACTCTTATAAGGTCGTGAACACTGCAGAAGCTGCAGATACGCATACACTGGTCGTTAAATTGAAAACGCCGTCGGCACCATTTCTGTCCACGCTAGCGCTCCCCAATGTCTCGGTTCTTTCTAAAAAGGGAGTAGAGGAATTGGGCGAGGATGGTTACGCGGAAAAGCCAGTGGCGTCGGGCGCGTTTGTGGTGGACGAATGGCGTCGTGGTGATCGTGTTATTCTGAAAAAGAATCCGAATTTCTGGGAGGCGGATCGCGTCAAGCTTGATGGTGTCGAGTGGATTTCGGTCCCCGACGATAATACGCGGATGCTCAACGTGCAGGCAGGTCAGCTGGATGCCGCGATCTTCGTACCGTTCTCTCGTGTGGCCGAGTTGAAAAAAGACCCAAATTTGAAGGTCCATGAAGATACGTCCACACGCGAAGATCATCTGTTGATCAATCATGAGCACGGTGCACTTGCGAAAAAGGAAGTCCGTCAGGCGCTGGACATGGCTATCGATAAGCAGTCGATTGTCGATACCGTGACATTCGGTATTGGTCAGGTTGCGAATTCCTACATACCGAAGGGTGCTCTGTATCATTACGCGGATAATCTCAAGCGTCCGTATGATCCGGAAAAGGCCAAGCAGATGCTGGCCGATGCTGGCGCATCGGACTTGTCGCTCAATTATATCGTCAATGCTGGCAACGAAACGGACGAACAGATCGCAGTTCTTCTACAACAACAGCTTCAGAAGGCAGGCGTCACCGTTAATCTCCAGAAAGTCGATCCCAGCCAGAGCTGGGATATGTTGATTGCGGGTGATTACGATATCTCTGTCATGTACTGGACCAATGATGTTCTTGATCCTGACCAGAAGACCACATTCGTTTTGGGTCACGATACCAATATGAATTACATGACCCGATACAATAATGAGAAGGTAAAAGACCTCGTTGCAGCAGCGCGTCTGGAGCTTGATCCGAAGAAGCGCGAAGCGATGTATATCGATCTCCAGAAAATGGCGAAGGACGACGTCAACTGGATCGACCTCTATTACAGCCCTTATATCAATGTCACGGGCAAGAACATTGAGAATTTCTACCAGAACCCGCTCGGACGCTTCTTTCTCGAAGATACTGTGAAGAACTAAATTTGTCAGGCTAAGGCGAAAATGTAGCGGCGGGCTTTGCCCGCCGCATTATTGTTATCATTTGCGCAAGCGATAATTGACCTCGAAAAATTCAAATTCGAGACGGACCGCACGCTGGAAGAAGTTGTGACATATATCAGATTGCGCCGGGCCAATCCGATCCAGTTCGGCTTGGAGAAAGCTTACAAACTCTTGGAAAGAAGGATTATCATGTAGTGTGATCCATTCTGCATGAACGAAATTTTCAGGACGTGGCGATTGCGCGCGGGATGCCCAATCGAGATAAAGACCTTCAGCAACGTTGAGAACCGAGAGTATTGCACCATAGGAGCGCGTGTCAGCGGCTTCACGCATGATTGCTTTGAACCCGATGGTCGGTTCGGTATCGGGGATATTTGCGCGTTGTTCTTCGCTTACATTGAGTGCTGTGAAAGCGCGAAGAAAATAGGTGTTTTCTTCTCCTGAGACCATGCCGGCGAAACGTCCATAGCGCAGCCGCGCCTCAAACGTGTCGGCTGTGGCCATTGCTGCGCCCAGCAAAGTGAGGAAGCTGTCTAGAAAACGATGGTCCTGAACCAGATAGGATGCCATAGATGCATCCGAAAGAGTGCCTGCACAGAGCTCTTTGACGAAAGAATGCTCAACCGCCTGCGTCCATAATGGTTCGCTTTCTTGTTTTAATATTTGAGAGAAATGCTTGGTCATAAAGCTACCTTTTTGCTGGCAGCGAGACCACTTGAGTTTGGCATTATACGGTCTCGCAGTGAGACCGGCAAAAGGCTGGCTTAAACTTCCCCATCCCTTCGCCGGCATGATCCGGATCAGGTTCGAAGGGTCACGGCGCTGCGCTTGCCAGCCGTATCTCAGCCCTTGCGGGACACCCCTTGGAGTCAAAAATCTTAATCGAGACTCTCGCCAATGTCGAGCCATCGGGGAGTCGATGAGTTACATACAACCAAATTGAAATCGTCGCTTGATGATACGCCAGTCAGTCGGCCTTATTAGATTCTACAAGTTTAAGCTTTCTGCGTCTTAATATCTCATACATAGATGTAGTACGCAGATTTGTTTCGCGATCAATCTCGCCGCCCTTCTGCCAGATGCCATATTTCTGACGGAAATAATCGATGACAAGCAGATCAGCTTCAATACGGTCATGTCGAGCCCTGCGTTGCGAAAAATTTACTATTGTACTCATGTTTAAATTGCAAGGGTTCTTATATGCACCGCAAGGGTTTTGCACCGCCTTGGCAGGAGGCGTGTTTCATGCTGCACGAACATAGCAAGCTAGCCGACGAGTTGCGCTTCGTTCAACGAGGATTGGCGGGATTTGATGGCATTCAGCAATGGCAATAGGGCATCGTGTGGAAAAGCCACAGCCCTTTGGTGGATTGGCAGGGCTCGGTAGGTCGCCACGTAAAACGATGCGTTTACGTTGCCGCTGGGCCACAGGGTCAGGCAGTGGAATGGCCGATATCAAAGCCTCCGTATAAGGATGTTCTGGCCGGTTGAAGACCTCGGAGGTTTTGCCTGTTTCGACGATCCGTCCAAGATACATGACCGCTACACGATCCGCGAAATGCCGAACGACCGATAGGTCGTGGCTGATGAACAGATAGGATAGTCCGAATTGTCGTTGAAGATCGAGCAGCAGGTTGAGTATTTGCGAGCGGATCGAAACATCGAGCGCTGAAACTGGTTCATCCAAAATCATGAGCTTGGGGTTGAGTGCCATCGCTCTGGCGATCACGATGCGCTGTCTCTGCCCGCCTGAAAATGCACTTGGCCTTCTCACTGCATGTTCTGGATGCAGGCCGACAAGCTTGAGCAGTTCTGCCACACGCGCACTGCGTTCGGACGCTGTGCCGATATTGTGGATAGCGAGCGGCTCAGCGATGCTTTCTCCGATTGTCAGCTTTGGATTGAGTGCCGAGGCAGGATCCTGAAACACGATCTGAATATCACGTGAAAGTCCGCGTATTGTTTCGGACAGACCATGCATGACTGGCTTGCCATCGAAGCTGATATTGCCGGATGTCGCTCTGGTCATCCCGAGGATTGCCGTGCCAAGCGTGGATTTACCACAGCCGGATTCGCCGACCAGTGCCACACTTTCCCCACGGCCAATCTCAAGATCGACGCCATCAACTGCTTTTACAAACTTGACGGCTCGTCCCAGAAGACCGCCACGAATGGGATAATGAACTTTAAGATTTTTAACGGAAAGCAGCATGTCGCTCATACCAGTGATCCCACTTGTTGCGAACGCCAGCAAGCCGCAGCACCAATATCGATGCGCGCTGAAAGCGGCGGTACATGCTTCCTGCATTGATCTTCCGAGATCGGGCAGCGGGGCGCGAAGCGGCAACCATCAGGCCATGAGCCGATGTCAGGCACAATGCCTTCGATAGTTGGTAGATAGGTTTTCGGTTCGCCTTCCAGACGTGGAATGGTTGAGAGCAACAGCCTTGTATAAGGATGCTCTTGGCCAGAGAAGATCGCATCGACCGGCGCCTGCTCAATGACGCGACCTGCATACATCACTGCCACGCGGTCGGCCATATCGGCGACGACGCCCATATCGTGCGTGATGAGCAGGATTGCCGTCCCGGTCTCATCGCGAAGCTTTTTCATGAGATCGAGTATTTGCGCCTGAATAGTCACGTCGAGCGCCGTTGTCGGTTCATCGGCGATCAGAAGGCGAGGACGGCAGATCAAGGCCATGGCGATCATTGCACGCTGGCACATCCCACCGGAAAGCTCGAAAGGGTATTGCCCAAAGCGAATTTCAGGTTCTGGAATTCCCACTTCTTCAAGCATGGCAATGGCAGCGTGACGGGCTTTCTTTCCGCTCAAATTGCGATGAACAACAAGGCTTTCCTCGATCTGCCGACCGATTTTCATCAGGGGATTGAGCGATGCGACCGGCTCCTGAAAGATCATCGCGAGATCATTGCCACGTAAGTTGCGCTTGGTCTTTTCGGATGTATCGACAAGATCATGCTCGCCGAACATAATGCGCCCCGATGCAATGTTTGCGACCTTAGGCAACAGTCCCATGACGGAGAAGGCTGTCAGCGATTTTCCGCAGCCGGACTCGCCCACAACAGACAGGATTTCGCTTTCATTGACCTGAAAGCTGACTCCATCCACCACCGGTTGGCCTGCAATATGAACGACAAGCTCATCGACTATAAGCACAGGGTTTATCATTCTGCCTCCGTGCGTACCGCTGCCCATGGATGGTAGGGATGAGCCATTCCGATATTGTGGGCATCTTCGAGCATCACTACAGAGGGGATGGAGAAGTTCACCGGATAAAGCGTGTCGGCGATGATTTCGACCGGAAACTCTTCGCTCAAACGCGATGCGACATCGGGCTGCGCACGTTCGCTGACGCGCAGCTTTACGCCACTTGCATCGATGCGTGGCGCATGAAATGCTTCTTCAGGCGACATGCCGAAAGCATGGATATAGGACAATAACTGCGCGATTGCTGGCATGATCTGACGTCCACCTGCAGCGCCAAGGGCTATATATGGCAGGCCGCTTTTGTTCGCAATAATTGGGCACATATTTGCAAGCGGTTTCACGCCGGCCGCAATGGAGTTTGGCTGCCCCGGTCGAGGGTCGAACCACATCATGCCGTTGTTCATGAGAAGATCGAGCGAGGGCGCAACGACTTTCGAGCCGAAGCGCGACAACAGCGTGTTGGTAAGCGAAACCATGGTTCCATCACGATCAACAACGCTGACGTGTGTCGTACAGCTTTCGCCACTGCTGCCATGGCCGAGTGTGCGAAGTCGTTCTTCAGATGCACGGCGGATGGCTCGCGCAAAGGCGAGCGCGGTTTTTCCGGAACGTGCGTCTTCGTTCGGCAATGTCCTGCCGAGTTCCTCGAGAACGCGCGCGAGGGTTGGCCCACCGGAAAGTCCCGGCATAGCGTGAACAATGGTACCGCGATAATCAACAGTGAGCGGCTTTTTCCACTCAGGCTGGAACTCGCGCAGATCGTCTTTGTCGATGTGGCTACCGCCAGCGCGCAAATCTGCAATCAGCTTTTTGGCGATTTCACCCTCATAGAAGTCGCGTGCGCCGGCCAGGGCCAGTCTCTCCAGCATGGCAGCTTTTTTCGGCATCGGAATGCTACGCGGCGAGCCTATTTCGGGGACGCGCGGTGCACGGCCATTGTCAAGAAACAGCGCACTTGATGCAGGAAAACGGCTCAGTCCTTCGGTGTCGATAGCGAGGCAAAGCGTGGTGAACCAGTCAATTTGTAGCCCATTCCGGGCATGGTCGATTGCGGGCTGCAGCGCATCGGCGAAGCTGATCGAGCCAAAGCGTTCCAGCGCAGATGCGAGACCAGCGATTGCGCCCGGCACACATATGGAGCTGTAACCTATGAGATTTCGGTCTTCGACAACTTTGGGCCAGTTGAACCAGTCCCCATCGCTGCCGGGTGCCAATGGATAGTCATCCGGGTCAAGGCGGCGCGGAGACACTACGTTGAAATCAAGCGCATCCACTTTTCCGTCTTTGCCACCAGCACGCAGGAGAAAACCGCCACCGCCGACACCGGAAAGCCAAGGTTCCACCACACTCAAGACAAGTGCCGTCGTGACTGCCGCATCCATTGCGTTGCCGCCACGGCGCAAGACCGCTGCGCCCGCTTCAGCGGCAAGCCAGTTCTGACAGGCGATTATGCCGCCGTCGGTTAAGGTTTGCCTTTTCTGGATAGCCCAGTTTTCAGCCATTCGTCTGTCCAAATCTGCGGTTGCCGATAGGGGCGGGTGTTTTCGCTTCGACAGCAAAGCGCCCTACATTGACGGATGAAGCATGGTGGGCAGCAATCTCCGCCGCCGTTGCGACCCATGTGTCTTTTTGGCTGGTGATGTTGTCCAGCAGTTCTTCCAAAATGGCGATGCGCTGTGCCCGACCCGAAATCCAGTCATGTACGGTCAGCGTAAACAACCCACCAAAACGGTGCAGTGTGCGCCACTCTGAAATCCAGTCATGCAATATCGCCTGCCCGGATTGAAGCGGCCACTTGTCCCGTCCGCCACCCTCAAACTTGAAGAAAATCGCGTCGTCAATTGCCCATTGAACGGGGATTTCAGTGATGCCGCCGATCTCGTAGGGATGATCGAAGCCGGATAGTGAGGAGTCATAAGCCAATCCCACACGCTTGATCTCGCGCAGCATATGCGGCGTGATTTCCCATGCGGGTGACCGAAAGCCGACTGGCGACTTGCCGGTTTGTTTGACGAACAGCTCTATACTTGCTTCAAGCGCACCGGTGAATTCTGCATCCGACACATCGGCGACGATCTCATGAAAATAGCCATGAAGGCCTACCTCATGCCCGGCTTCAATGAGGGCTGGCAGGATTTCCGGGTTGGTTTCGGCAGTCAATCCGGGGACATAGAAACTGGCTTTTACGTGATAGCGTGCGAATAGGTCAATCAGCCGATAAAGCCCGGTGCGCGGCCCGAAGTTACGGATTTCGAGCGTTGCCAGCCGATCGGGAAGGCCATCGCGATGCGCCCACATGAACGGCACCTGCGCGTCCACATCGACGGATAGAAGCGTTGCTGACTGCTTTCCAGATGGCCACTGATAGTTGGGCCAGGGCGATTTGACGTTTAGCCTTTCGGTCATAGCGCCTTCTTCTTTTGCTGAAATACGGCAAGCGAACCGATGGAGTTGCCGCCATCTACAGTCAGTGTAGCGCCGGTGACATAAGCGGCTGCCGATGATGTGGCATAAAGAACTGCGGATGCGACATCAGGAGCGGAGGAACCACGCCCAAGCGGTATCGAAGAAGTGACGGTCTTTACGTGTTCATCAGACAGAGCGCTGACATCGCTTCCGGCCGCAAAGCCGGGTTCGACCACATTAACGCGAATACCATATTCGGCAAGCTCAAGTGCGAAGCCTTTTGTCAGGCGGTCGAGCGCGGTTTTGGAGGTGCAATAGGGGACGACCGTGGTGCGCATTTTGCGTGCTGCACCTGACGAGATATTGACGATTGAACCTGCGGTTTCCGTATTGATCATCTGTTTCGCGAAAAGCTGAGACAGCAGGAATGGAGCGCGCAGATTGACACCCATAATGCGGTCCCAGTCTTCGAGCGAAATGTCGAGCAGGAAGCCTGACGGATATATGCCTGCGTTGTTGACGAGAATATCTGGCGCGCCCCAGCATGTGGCAACCGCGTCCGCAAAGCTGGTGATAGAAGCTGCATCGATAAGGTCTGAGACAATGCCGAAATGGCCTTCGCCGGGAAGTTCCGCAATGCGCTCATCAAGCTTTGTCTGATCCTGATCGGTAAGGCAAAGGATTGCGCCTTCCTGCGCAAAAGCGGTGGCAATCCATCCGCCGATGATGCCGCCAGCGCCCGTTACGATAACTTTTTTGCCTTTGAATTCATTCTCGAAATTCACGAATAAAACTCCTATCTGCCGCGCGGGTCGAGCCGGTCGCGGATATGGTCGCCGATAAGGTTGATGGAGAGGACGAGCAGGAACAAAGCGACGCCCGGAAATGTCGCGATCCACCATGCGGAAGCTACATAGTTGCGTCCGGTTGAAAGCATCGCCCCCCCAGCTCGCGGTTGGTGGCTGCACGCCCAGCCCAAGAAAGGACAATCCGGCCTCAAACAACACCATCAGCCCGAATTCAAGCGTGGCAACGACAATAAGCGCGCCTGCGATATTTGGCAGAATATGTCGCCATAAAAGGCGCAGCCATCCGGCTCCCATGAAACGTGACAGGCGGACATAAGGCATATTGGCCACAGAAAGCGTCTGCCCATAGGCAACGCGCGCATAGCGTGGCCAGCGGGTGAAGGCCAGAACGATGACGACATTGGCAAGACTTGGTCCGAGAATGGCAACAGTGATGATTGCCAGAAGAATGGCCGGGACCGACAGGACCATATCGACCAGCCGCATGATGATAGTTTCGGTCCAGCCGCGATAAAAGGCTGCAACCATACCAAGGACGCTTCCCAAGATTCCAGAAAGAACGACCGAGGAAATAGCAACCAACAACGAAATACGAGCGCCGTAAATCAGGCGGCTTAAAACATCGCGCCCCAGCTCATCAGAGCCGAGATAATAGACAATGCCACGGCTCTCAAAGCCGGGAGCCTTGAGGCGCGCAAGCAGGTTTTGCTTGTTGGGGTCCATGGGTGCGAAAAATGGGGCGAATATCGCTATCAGGATCAGAACGATCAATATCGCGATAAATGGTGAAACCGATAGCGGCAGCTTCTTAGACCATTTTGCGAGTGCCCGGGATGACGAGGAGGTGAGGGATGTCATGACTGACCTCCCATACGAATGCGCGGATCGATAATGCTGTAAAGCACGTCGGCGACAAGATTGAGCGCAATCGCAGTAATCGCGCCCAGCAGAACAACGCCCTGCACCACCATGAAATCGCGTGCGGCAATTGCTTGAACGGTCAATTGCCCCAAACCGGGCCATGCGAAGACGGTCTCGACGATCACAGCACCGGCCAGAAGATTGGCAATCTCAAGTGCTGCAACGGTGACAACTGGGATAGACGCGTTGCGCAACAAATGGCGAATGACGATGCGCGTTATCGGCACGCCCTTCGCGTGAGCGGTGCGTACGTAGTCTTTTTCGAGTTCATCAAGAACGGCTGTACGGGCCACACGCGCAAATGTCGCCATGGAGAGGAGGCCGAGTGCCACGGACGGCATGATGAGGCTTGGCCAATCACGCGCACCAGAGGGAGGCAGCCACCCGAGCCAGACCGCAAAGACCATGATCATCAGTATCGCGCTCCAGAATGTCGGCATGGATTGGCCCGCAAGCACAAATCCCATAATGGCTTTTGACTCAGCACGTCCGCGGCGCACAGCCATAATGACACCAAGGGGAATACCAAGGCCAATAGCGACGAGAAGCGCACCTCCGGCCAGCATGAGCGTATAGGGCAAGCGGCTCGCAATCAGCGTCCATACGGAGACATTCTGCACATAGGAACGCCCGAGATCGAAAGTAAGCAAACCACGCAGATATTCGAGGTATTGAACAGCCAGCGGCCGATCGAAGCCAAGCGCGGTACGCATCGCTTCGATATCGGCCTGTGTTGCGTTTTGGGGGACGAGCAACAGAACGGGGTCTCCTGCAAGACGTTGCAGAAAGAAAATAAGCGTCATGACGCCAAGAATGGCGATCAATGCCTGCACAATGCGGGTCAGAAAAAAGGCTGGCACTGCGTGTATCGTTCCCTTGTTATTTTTATTGCTGGTCGGCGCATAACTGTGCCGACCTTTGGTGTTTTAGTCCTGCCAGCTCATACGGTTCAGGAAGAGGCTTTCATTGGCCGTTGGCTTCCATTGGAGCTGCTTTGCTGCGCCATAGATGATTGCGGCCTGATAAAGCGGCACGAGGGGGACGTCTTCGGCAACGAAAGTACTGACAGTTTTGTAGTTCTCAAGGCGGGTGTTCTCGTCCAGCGTGCCGCGTGCGGCTTCCAGCGCCTTGTTGATTTCAGGGTTGTTTGTGGACGACCACGAGCTTGACGCATGCAGAAGTGGGAAAAGCACACCGTCTGCATCCTGACAGGCGCAAGACCAACGACCGAAAGCGATAGCAGGCTGGCTTTTCGGCTCACTCTGAGCGCTCTTCAAATAGGTCGCCATATCGGTCATCTCGATATTGACCGTCAGTCCCGTTTCGCCAATCATTTGCGCCACGGCCTGCACAACGCGCTGGTCGAATGTAGGGGCGGTGGCAAAGCTTACAGCTTTGCCGGTTGCGCCCGCATCCTTGATAAGCTGCTTGGCCTTTGCCAGATCGTAGCCATAACCTTCAATGCCTTCGACATAGCCGAAATGCGCAGGCGTCGCCATTTGCGTGACCGGTTTATCAACGCCACCAAGGAGCCCTTCGGTAATCGCTTCCTTGTCGATTGCGCGGGCGACGGCTTCACGAACGCGTTTGTCATCGAAGGGTGGAAGATTCGGGTTGAGCTTCACATAGCCCACACGTTCGGTCAGAACGGACAATGGCTTGGCATTGGCGGATCCTTCGATCTGAGCCGCGAGATCGGCATCAAGGCCGACGGCAAGGTCAGTGGTGCCCGATTGGAGATTGGCGATACGGGTGGCCGCATCAGGAACCGCACGGAATTCAGCAGTTTTGAATGCGCCCTTTTCGCCCCAATAGTCGTCATTGCGTTCCAGCTTAACCGCAACACCGCGCTGCCAGTTCGAAAACTTATATGGGCCAGAGCCGACAGGGGCTGCATTGAAAGCATCGTCGCCCTTGGCTTTAACGACCTTCTCCGGAACGATGGACAGTTTGACGAGCTGGGCAAGAAGTGCCGGATAAGCGCCGTCGGTCTTCACCGTGACTTCGTTATTGCCTGTGGCTTCGGCCGATACGATCTTATTGAACTGACCAAGCTGCGGGCTTGCGAAGGTTGGGTTGATGATGCGATTGATGCTGAATGCAACGTCTTTTGCGGTCAGCGGCGACCCGTCATGAAATTTCACGTCTGAGCGCAGCTTAAAGACGATTTCGGTATCGGAATTATATTTCCAATCGGTAGCGATCTGCGGCGCTATTTCACCAACATCAGTGCGTGTGACCAGATTGTCGAAAACATTGCGATAGACGTAGTAACTGTCCGGGTTCCACTGCTTATGCGGATCAAGCGATGATGGCTCGTTCACAAGATCAATGACGAGCTGATCCTTGGCAAAGGCTGCAGTCATTGTAAGCGGTGAGCAGGCGAGAACGAGGCCTGCAATGGCGGAACGGATCGAACGGCTCGCTACTTTCATATCTATAATGCCCCTGGTTTATCCAAATGCGGTTCTGGACGAGATTTTTTTTCGGTTTTGCTTTTGCCCGCGTTGCGGCGGGCGGGTTTCGCGCCGACCATTGCTTCCGATTCAAGGAAACGGTCGAGCAGATAGGTTTCGAGCGCGGTGTTGGCCGCGCCAAACAGTTCCAGTGCTTCGCTCTTTCGTCCCTCGATAATCGCACTGATCAATAGCGAACGGTTGGCGGGGATCAGTCTGACGCGCCCGGTTTTTTCGAAGAAGTTGACCAGACGTACGGCACGATCCCAAAGGTCGGTCAGCCAGCCTGCAACAATCGGCATGTTGAGCCGGGTGGCGAGTAACTCCAAAATTTCGCGCTCATAGCGGCGAATGGTTGGAAGGATGTCACCGCCAAGTTCGTTGCGTTGTGTAAGCGCCAGATGCATTTCACCCAGCGCGTTCAGTCGTTGAATAGACGCCTCGTCTAGCACCGCTGCAAAAAGCAAAGGTTCCAGGTGCCGTCTAGCTGCGCTCAATTCGCGGATTTCGCCTGCCGAAATTGGCGTAACGACCCAGCCGCTGCGTGCGGATGACGACACCAGTCCGCTCGCTTTAAGGCGTGCGAGTGCTGCGCGCAGTGCGCCGCGGCCCAATGCGAATTCGGTTGCGAGTGCAGATTCCGACAGCCGTTCACCTGGTGCCAGAACGCAGTTCACAATCGCATTTCGCAGTGCCTTTTCCGCCAGATCCCCCTTGCCTTCGAGCGATATGGGAGATGTGTAGGCATCGTTATCCAACATTTATAACTAACCTCTCAGTTTTATATTTTGAAATCTCTTTGATCTAAAGAAAAGAACAGATTTTCTTTTCCATATCGCTTGAATGAAGAATTTATCTCCGTATCGCTCTCCAGAGGAAACAGAAGCATGTTGCCTTCACAATTCCTATAAATCAACTGTTTCTCTTTGATGGACAAAATTGAAATGGCATTTTTCAATTGCGTGTAGATTTAGAAAATGTGCTGGTTGCGCGTCTTTTCGTAAAGTGGCAGTATTTGATACTAATATTGCAAATCTTACAACTGAGATGTCAAACGTTTATTTCGGTTCATGATTTGATTATCATTCAGTTGGGAAAACCGGGGAACCCACGGGAGAAACTTCGATGCGCTTTAAAAACGCACTCTTCGCAGCGATGCTCGCAGCAACAGCGCTCGCTGCCCAGCCGCATAATGCCAGCGCGAAAGATTTGCTGGCAGTGGATTTCATTGCAGAACCGAGCTCGTTGGACCCGCATGTGCAGTGGAACACCGACAGCTTCAATGTCTATCGCAATATTTTCGACAATCTGCTGACGCGTGACGACAAAGGCGAGATCGCTCCGCAAATCGCCACCGAGTGGAAGTATCTTTCCGATGCGGAAGTCGAATTCAAAATCCGCAATGACGTGAAATTCCACGATGGTACACCGCTGACGGCTGAGGACGTTGCTTTCAGCATCAAACGGATCATCGACCCGGCATTCGCCAGCCCGCAGATAGGCCAGTTCAATCAAATCAGCGATGCGGTTGCGAAGGATGATACGACTGTCGTCGTTAACACCAAGGGCCCTTATCCTGTTCTGCTTGCACAGTTGACGAAGCTTTCCATCGTGCCAAAACATGTGGTGGAGAAGGTCAGCAAGGATGAGTTCAACATCAAGCCTGTGGGCTCTGGACCTTACAAGCTTGAGAATTGGAACCGTGGCGTTGAAGTGCTGCTCGCACGCAATGACGATTATTGGGGTAAGAAGGGTGAATTCCCGAAAGTGGCCTTCCGAGCCGTTCCAGATGGTTCAACTCGCATTGCGAACTTGCAGGCGGGAACAGCTGATCTCGCAAGCAATCTCGACAATGATCTTGCAGCCCAACTGGAAGCGTCGGGACAGGGCAAGGTTTTGCCAGTCCGTGGCGAACGCATTGCTTTCTTCTCGCTCAATATCAACAAAGCACCGCTGGATGATCCACGCATTCGTCTGGCAATAGCCCATGCCATTGATAAGCAAGGCATCGTTGAGGGTATTCTGGGTGGCTATGATGCCCCGATCGACGAGCTCACGTCCCCGGTTTCATTCGGGTTTGTCGAGGGCATAAAGGCCCCAGAATATAATCCCGAGAAAGCTAAGGAGTTGGTGGCGGAAGTCGGCGATGCTGCCAAAACCGAAATCACCCTTCTGACGACGCCGACCTATGATCAGCGCGTCGTGCAGGCGATCCAGCAAATGCTCAATGATGTTGGCCTCAACGTCAAAATCGTCACCACCGATATGGGCAACTGGATGCAGCAGATGCAATCAGGTTCGAATACGATCCCTTCGGCAGCCTTTGGACGTTGGAGTTGTGGCTGTCAGGATGCCGATGGTACGCTTTATCCGCTTCTGCATTCATCGAGCAGCTGGTCAACAATCAAGGATGAACGTCTTGACAAGGCGCTGGATGAGGCGCGAACCGTCATCAACCCAGAACGTCGACTTGAACTCTACAAGTCTGTCCATGAGATCGTAGCTGCGGAGAACTATATCATTCCGCTCTATCAGGCTTCGGTGCTTTACGGTTCGGCAAAGAATGTGGAGTTCGCGCCGCTGCCAAACGAGAACCTCTTCCTTAACCGCGTTGGCTGGTCGGAAAAGTAAATTGATCGAGAAAGCGTTGAAGCCGGTCTGTTGTGCAGTCCGGCTTTTGCCGTTTCCAAGTTTCATCACAGGAACAGATTGCAGTGATTACAATTCTCGAAAATGCCAATGTCATTGACGTTGAGAATGGCACAGTGCTCCCCGATCAGCGCCTTGTTTTGGAGAATGGTTTCATTCTCGAGGTAAGCGAAGAAAAAGTGCCACACTCCGACGCAAACCGGATTGATCTTAAGGGCGCATTCGTTATTCCGGGGCTGGTTGATGCCCATGTTCATGCCACGGCCTACACTGCCAATCTGGGCGAGCTGCCACTTCAATCGCCAATGTATGTTGCCGCACGTGCGGCACAGGTGCTTGATGGCATGCTTTCGCGCGGTTTTACGACTGTGCGTGATGTCGGCGGCGCTGATTTTGGTCTCGCACAGTCGGTGGAAGAAGGACTGATTTCGGGACCTCGACTTCTGTATGGTGGCAAGGCGCTTTCAGCGAGTGGTGGTCATGGCGATCACCGCGCTATGGGCGTGGATCGGACTGACGAGACCTATGCGCAAGTTAGTCTTGGCCGACGCTGTGACGGTGTTGCCGAAGTTCGCCGAGCGGCGCGCGACGAAATCAGACGCGGTGCCCATCATATTAAGATCATGGCCAACGGCGGGATTTCTTCGCCTACCGACCGCATCACTTCGGATCAGTTTTCGGAAGAGGAAATTGCGGCAATCGTTGATGAAGCCAATATGGCTGATCTCTATGTGGTGTCGCACACATATACTGCGCGTTCGGTTGCGCGCGCCGTGCGTAACGGTGTGCGCTCAATCGAACATGGCAATCTGCTTGATGAAGAGACCGTCGCGCTAATGAAACAAGCCGGGAGTTTCCTGACGCCGACGCTCTCTTGCTTCCGGGCGTTGGCGGAAGTCGGGGCTGAAAGCGGCTTTCCGAAAGATCGGATGGACAAGATCAAGCTGGTGCTCGACTCGGGACTTTATGCCGTCGAACTTGCCTATAGCGCGGGTGTGCCAATGGCTTATGGCACCGATTTGATCGGGCCGATGCATTCCCGCCAGCTGCATGAGTTTGCATTGCGTGCCGACGTCGTTCCCCCGCTTGATCTACTTCGTGCAGCAACAAGCACTGCGGCGAAGCTGGTGCGTCTTGAGAATGAAATCGGCTATGTTAAGGAAAATTACCGCGCCGATCTCAATGTTCTCTCAGCCAACCCGCTTGATAAAGGCGTTCTGGAGGGCTTCGCCGATCATCTGCAGTTTGTTATCAAAGGCGGCGAAATCGTCAAAAACTATTCTTCATAAAATCTGAAATGCAATCTCGCATTCTTCTGCGACCTGACGGTCCCATTCGCTCTTGTCGAGTGACGCAAGCGGCAGAATGCGGGTAGCGCGCTTCGTGAATGGAAACTTGGCTGCATCCGTCGAAGCATAGCCGCCGCTATCGACGACAAAAACGCCTTGCTCTGCGAGCGGCGTAAATGACGTGCGGAAGTGATTGCTCGATTTGACGTGAATGATCGCCTTGCTTTCGAGATTGATACCTAAGCTGCGAAAAGCCTGTGTGTCATAGGCCTGAATGCGCTCAGTGACGAGAACGATATGCCCTTGATCGCGGACACGAAGAACAGCACCCAAGCCTCCTTCGAGCAATTCGCCATATAGGTTGGCGCCTTCATTGCGATAGTTCACCTCCGTGACGCGTTCCACAAGCGTATCGACAACAAACGGCTCGCCGTTTTGCAAACGCCCCATGGCAATTTCACCACGATTGCCCTCGCCGATTGCTTGCGCAGCCAATACCGCGTGGCCATCAACCATAAAGCCTGCCGCGAACGGCAGGTCTTGAGCAGAAAGATTTGCGAAAATATCGGCTACATTGGCAACGCCGCCCGAACCCGGATTATCGCCCGCGTCACCAATAACTACACGCCCTGTGGAGGCACGCGCATAGATTTCCGACGCGATGGCATTGAATGGAGGTGCGGGGCGGGTGATTGCTTCGCGTTGTTGCCAGATTACCTCCGCCATGTCGCGATAGGCCTGTTTCATGGCTTCTTCGTCGATGCCGGTTACGAGAACCGAGCTTCCAACATCATCGGAATCCACATAGGGAAAGCCACCCATAACAACCACATCGGAAAGCCCTTCGCGGCGCTCGACTTCGTTGGAAAGTGCAACCAGACTTTTGAATGGCTCTGCATCGCTGGTCTGGGCGCTCATGGGCGCTGCTACCGGCAAGCGGAAGCGCCGTGTCCGCCAGCTCACAGGGGCAAGCGCCAACTGCATCAATTTTTTGCCGCGTGCATGTGTGTCGGCATGTGGGTACAATTTGCCACCTATCACCACATCGACAATGTGCGGCAACATCGGCTCGACATTGGCGTGAAAGTCGAGCGGGATGGCGATGCAGACATGAGGGCCAACAATTGCGCGTACTTTTCGGGCAAGGTCGGTCTCAGGTGTGGCGACGCCATCAACCACCAACGCTCCGTGCAATAAAAGCGCTACAACGTTTACGGGGCCTGTAGCTGCAATGTCTTCAAGTGATCTAAGAATTTCTGCCACGAGACGGTGATAGCTTTCTGCCTCGAGCGTACCTCCCGGAAGACATCCGGTACAGACGCCGTAAGCAATCTCATAACCCGCTTCATCAAGAGCTTCCGTTACTCCACCAAGCCAGTTGCTGGTTGAGCCGAATTCGCGACGGACGTCTTCGCCCTGAAAATATTGAGCTGAGAGAAATCCATCGTAATCCGCCTTGACGGGCGTGAAGGCATTGGCTTCGTGAAAGAGCTGAATAACGGCGGCGCGGGGCATCGGCTTTCCTTGGGCTTATAATCAAACTTCGTTTCTGTCCTGCCAACGAAGGTAGGGCAGGATGAAGCGCGCCGTTCGGCTAACAATGGGGTGAAAGGCAATCTGTGGCACAGGTGTTGGACGCAATGCCAGTTGGTCGTCCGCTACGCCGCACACAGCATCGGCGACTACATCCGCCATAGCGCATGAGAGGGCGAGACCGCGCCCATTACAGCCAATCCAGCTGTAAAGACCGCCGTCGCGTTTATGCAGATGCGGTAAACGATCAACCGTCATGGCGATGCGCCCACCCCAGAAAGTCTTTATGGTGCCGCGCGGCAGATCAGGAAAGAGCTGACGCAATCGACCCTCAACCATTGCAGGCAAACGATACGCCGCACCGGCCTGAATGGCGAGTGCCCCGCCCGAAACCAATCGTCCCTCGCGATCCTTGCGGAAATAACGAAGGTCAAATCGGGTGTCTGACGATGCTTCATTGCCAGGTAGAATTGTATCCGCCAGATCGCCCAGCGGCTCGGTTGCCGCTTGATAGGATGTCACCGGCACAATTGAGCGTCGAAGTTCAGGCCAAAGATTGCCGGTGTGGGCTGCGGTAGCAAGCACGACTTTTTCCGTGTGAAGTTCACCGTTGGGGGTTTTAATCCGCCAGCCTGTTGGCGTTCGCGTGAGATTGAGCGCAGGACTTTGCTCGAAGATTACAGCACCTTCTGACACTGCTCCGCGTGCAAGACCCACCGTGAAAGCATAAGGATTTATGTGTCCACCGCCGCTATGCTCCCATCCACCATGATAAGCATTTGTGCCTAAACGAACGGCCATCTCGCTCGAAGAAATGACGGCAGTTGGCGCACCAACTTCCACCCATTGTGCGGCGAGAGCGGAAGCACGCTTGAAACGACCTGCGCTATGCGCTGGTTGCAGCCAGCCAGAGCGGTTTAAATCGCAGTCAATCTGGTAACGTTCGGCTAACGCATAAAGTTTGTCGGCAGCGCCCTTTACAAGCTCGATGAAACGTTCAGCCTGGTCTCCGGGCCAAATGATCCGCAACGTCTTTGGACCATGACGTGTCAGCGCAGAGATGACTTGCCCATTGGCACGGCCGGAAGCTCCATAGCCGACCTTGGCTGCTTCAAGCACAGTGACTTTGAGCCCACGCCTCGCAAGCTCGATTGCTGAGGCAAGACCGGCAATGCCACCGCCGATGATTACAATCTCGGTCTGCGCAACACCTTCGAGAACTTTGCCTTCAAACCTCTCGCGCGAAAGCGACATCCATAAAGACGAAGGTTTATTCGATGGCCAGGATTTCATGGGCGAACCATCGTGATTTCCAATCCGCAACTCTCGCGCAAATCGAAAACAGCTTCATTGTTTCCGCTGATCGTCAGACGATTTCTTCCAGTCGATATCGATATGTCCGCAACGCAGTCGCTAGATAGCACTTCAAGTTCCGAGGCGTTCGGTGTGGCAACAGATATCAGACGCTGCGCGCCGTTGGGGTGTTCTATTACGTCAGATGTCCAGAGAAGTTCAGGTGTGTGGTGCTGACAGAGCAAACATTGATAGGCTGGAGTAACGCCATCTTTGAAACGGCTTATCGAAAACCGTAACCCGCCAGTTTCGGTTTGTCGTGAAAAGTGCCTTATCGCTTCAGTCTCGATGTCCTTATCATTATAGGCTCTAACATCGGCCTCGACATCTTTGCTGCGCAGCGCAATCCCGCGCAATCCAGATCCATTTTCGAGAAGCTTGCGCCAATTAGCGTTGGCTTCTGTTTTCTCAATGATTGCAAGGATCTCGATATAGGTGTCATTGAGCATGACACATCGATTGGCCGTGCCCATGGCAGCGCTGTGTTTTGCGATCGGTGTGACATGGAAACCGACATTTTCAAATGCCGTGCCCGCATTATCGAGATCGTTTGTTAGAACAACGACATGGTCGATGGGTAAGTGAAACGTCATGCGGCCACCGTCATTTTTCTAATGCCATAGATGCGGTCGACAATGATGAGCGTCGCAACTGCCATAAGAAGTTGCAAAGTGCTGAGAGCTGCGATTGTCGGGTCGAACTGGTGTTCAAGATAGCTCAGCATTACGACCGGCAAGGTGTTCGTGCTTGCGCTCGCGAAGAAATAACTCACCGGCAAATTGTCGAACGACGTGAGAAATGAGAACAGCGACCCCGCCATGATGCCGGGGCGGATGAGGGGTAATGTGACATGCCAGAAGACCTGCAATGGATTGGCTCCCAGAATGGCGGCGGATTCTTCATAGCTTTTGGACATGCTGCCATAAACACCTGCAACCGTGCGAACAACATAGGGAAGACAGACGATAGTATGGGTGATCAACAGGGCGCTGAATGAAATTCCCAGTCCAAGCCTGCTCATGAAGAACAGCGACGCGAAACCAATCACAATCATCGGCATAGACAAGGGCGACAGTAGAAACGCCATAACCGCGCTTGCCCAGCCTGTGCGTGAGCGCGCCAGATAAAGGCAGGCGGGGATGCCGATCAGACAGGAGAGAATGGTGGCGCCGATCCCGATCTTAAAGCTGACGATGAGGGCATCCACAAATGGTTGATAAACGAAAATATTCACAAACCATTTGAGCGACCAGCCGGGGATGGGAAAGGCCACATAGCCCGCAGACGTGAAGGACACGAGTACAACAACCAGAATGGGAGCCAGCATAAAAATAAAGAACACGACCACAAACACGGTCAATGCGATGTCTGCCCAGTCTTTTCCAAAGAGTTTCATCGATTAAACTCCCCGACGGCGCACGAGACGCAATTGCAGGAAGAGACATGCAACCGCAATCACCAGAAGGATCGAACTCATCGCACTCGCCATGCCAAAATCGCGTGTGGTGTTGAATTGCTGGTAGATCAGTAATGGGAGAGTCTGAAGACCACCGCCCAGCATAACCAGCGTAACGAAGCTTCCGTTGGCAATCATGAACACCAAAATTGCGCCGGTTCCGATGCCGTCGAGGGAGAGCGGCAAAGTCACCTCCCAGAAGGTGCGAAAACGACCGGCTCCCAGAATTTTCGCGGATTCCTCCAGCCTGCGATCTATACCCTGCAACACAGTGCCGATCGAAAGAACCATGAAGGGTACGAGTACATGCACGAGAGCGGCTACGGTGATTTCCGGCGAGTTGGTGAAGCGCAATGGCGTTGCAATGATCCCGAGTTGATCGACAAGCAAATTGTTGATCAGGCCGCGGCGGGCAAAAAGAACTTGCCAGCCGAAGGTACGCATGATGATTGACGTCAAAAGTGGGGCGATAAGCAAAAAGACGATCAAGCCAGCCCATCGGCCTGCTTTACGCACCAGAAAATAGGCGACTGGATATCCGATGATTACGCAAATCAGCGTCACACCACCTGAAAGCAGTATCGTCTCGCCGATGACACGCAGATAGAAGGGGTCGGTCAGCAGCGTGACGTAACGTGTGAAAGTCAAACGGCCGTCCGTGCCGACAAAGCTGCGTACGCTGTTGTCAAAGAGAGGCAGGACGAAAAAAGCCAGAAGGAACACCAGAGCAGGCAAGATGAGCAGCCAGCCTGGTAGAGCCAGCCCTGTTCTTGCTGTAGTGTTTGATGTTTCTGTCTGGCTCATAGTGTGCTCCGCGATCTTACTGGCCGATTTCCCGGTTCCAGCGATCCACCCATTGATTTCGGACTTGAGCAATTTGCTCATATGGCGGGAAGGCCGTTTTCTGCCACGGCGTGATGCGCGGCTTGAGCTTTTCGCTGTAAACCACGTCCTCATTGGTGACGCCGTAGTTCATAATCTCGGCAAATTGTGTCTGGTTGGCTGCGTCGAGCACTTCGTTAATATAGTTCCAGGCGAGCGGATTGGCATTTTTTGCCTTCTGGACTGCCAAACCGTTGAGTGAACCGCCTTCTTCCGGGTTGATGAAGTCGATCCAGGTTGCGCCGGCATCGTAATGGTTCCAAGTGCGACCATCGAAATAAATGCCGATATCGGCTTCGCCAGAAGAAAGATGATTGAAAAAATCATTCGGTCCGGCCCAATAGATGAGATTGTCCTTCATTCGTTCAACTGCCTTGAAGAACGGATCGACGTTGTCGGCACCGCCGCCAAATGCCTTGGCCATGGCCCAGATCAGCATGATTGGTGTGACGGCGTAACTGATGGAGGGGATCGAGGCGACGAACTCACCAGCGGCAACTCTGTCGACAAACTCGGCGAAAGACTTTGGAGGGTTTTTCACCCGGTCTTTATTGTAGGTTATACCCGCAACACCATAGTCGAACAGCGTACCTTTGCCTTCAACTGAATCCGTCAGTTGCTGCGGGATTTTTGCGAGGTTCGGCAGCTTTTCGACTGTAAAGTCGTCAACCAGACCTGATTTGGTTGCGGTAAAAGCAAGGTCTGGCGTCATAATGAGCACATCGACTGGGGGTTTGGCGGGTGACGCTTCGACTTGCGCCAGCCATTGAGGCGGGCCACCGAGCGAGACATTGGCCTTTGCACCGGTCTTGGCTTCAAATGGTGCAACAAAGCATTTGCGAACCGCTTCTTCCCATATGCCACCAAAGGCCGTCACGGTGATTTCTTTTGCGGCCTGCGCATTGGCGATGCGTGGGAACCCACCTACTGTAAGACCAAGACCAAGCATCGCGCCCGAGCCGAGGAGATTTCGTCTGGTAATTAGTGTCATTGCGATACTCCGTATCTGGAACAATCAGGCGTTTTCGGAATTGGAAATTGCGACGAGTTTTTCGACAGCTGTCCGGAATGCTATACGCGCTGTATGTGCGTTCTCGGCTTCGGCCCTCGTTTTTGGAAAACCTTCGGGAAGGGTAGGCAAAACGGCGTCGAATACAGCTTTGCGCTGGCGCTGCCGTACCGATCCAGGAAGCTGCACAAGTGCACGGTTCAGGCTGTCCATCAAAGCCGGTTCAAACACTTCGTCCCAGTGCTTTCGCTCAGGACCAAATCCATCAGCGGCCTTGTTTTCTGACAGCGTTAGGCGACGGGCGGCGGTGGCGTCATTAGTGATCATGCCATCATGTATTACCACGCCATAATCGGCATGAGCGGCGTCGGGTGTAATGAAGCCATCCAGAACGTCACGCAGCACCGCGTCAGGATCTCGTTCAAGTGGATTTCCCCACCCACCTGCGCCGGGGGTCAGAAAGGTCACCGTATCGCCTGCGTTGACGTTAAGTACGTCAATTTTACCAAGCTTGCGTTCATCAAGGCGTCCGCGATTGACTATCAACGCGCCGGGTAGACCTGCTTGGCCACCGTAGGAACCCCATGGGCGGAACAGCAGACGCTCCATGCCTCGACCGAGCACGTTGGTGTCATCGGTCAATGCGCGAAAGGTCAGTTCCATGCCGCACCCGCCGCGCCACTGGCCGGGACCACCGGAATCGGGACGTAGACTGTAATGCAGGATTTCAACGCCCAACTCGGCTTCGACCGTTTCGACGGGGTTGTTGGCGAGATTGGAGATGCCGCTGTCTCGACCATCAACGCCATCGCGACCAAAACGTGCGCCCGTGCCGCCGATCATCGGTTCGATGACCTGTACACGTCGGCCGCCTTTGCCATCTGGTTCCGCCATCACAACGGGTATGACCGTGCCGGATGATGCAGCAGGCATGACATCTGGCAAAGCTTTTCCGAAGGCACCATTCAACACGTCGTTCACGCGAATGGCGGCGGCATGACGGACACCCGTTGCGGCAGGTTCCTGCGGATTGACCAGACTTCCCTCAGGTGCGGTTATCCGAACCGTATCGAGAAGGCCAACATTTAGGGGTGCAGTTGGGTCAAGTGTGTTGACCAATGCGAGCACCCGGAGTGTCAGCCATGCATGGGGACGTCCGCGCGAAGGAATGTTCATGGCGGTGGCCACTTGCGGATCAGTTCCGGTGAAATCCAGATGCACTTCTCCGTCTTCGAATGTCACGGTCAGGGCGATGCGAACAGGCAGATTACCGGCTGCGTCATCATCAAGATAATCTGAAAACGTATAGGAGCCAGTGGGAACCTTTCGCAGAACGGATCGCGCCTTTTCGGCTGCATATGAAACAAGATCAGTACTGGCTACCGAAACCTCATCTGCTCCGTGCTGGGCAATCGCCTGTTCGAAGCGACGACGACCGGCCGCAAGAGCTGCCAGCATGGCGCGAATATCGCCCATATTGGCTTCAGGTGTACGGCTGTTTGCCTCCAGAAACAGGCATACTTCAGGAGACATTTCTCCGCGCTTCATCAGTTTGACTGGCGGAATACGCAAACCTTCCTGAAAGATTTCGGTATTCATTGGGGAGATGCTGGATGGCACACGTCCGCCGACATCCGAGCAGTGTACGAAACACCAGCCATAAGCAACTACGCGACCCTCATGGAAATAGGGCTCGATCATATGAAGGTCGGGCAGATGTGTGGCGAGACCTTCTGAACGATAGGGATCGTTGGTCAGGATGACGTCGCCAGGTTCAAGCGCCCCCACTGCTTCAATCGTTGGCCCGCATTCAAGGCCCACAAATCCTGAAACACCAATAGAACGTGGATAGGCGAAAAAGCGTCCGTCCAGCCCGGCAAGCGCACAAGCAAAATCAGCAGTTTCCTTGACATAAAGTGTGCGGCCCGTGCGCTGCAGCGTCAGGCACATTTCTTCGCTGATAGCTGCAAGCTTGTTGCCGAGAATGGCAAGCGTGACTGGGTTGAGTTTCATTGTGCCAGCCTTTCAAGATGCAGATTTCCTGCTTTGTCGCAGTTGGCTATCCAGCCCGGTAGCAGAATAGTGGTGGTATCATCCTGCTCGATAATTGCAGGACCGCAGACCTGATCATTTGCCCGGAAACTGAGGCGGTCATAAATATCTGCATCAAGCCATGCGCCTTTGTGGAACAAGCGGCGACTGCCTTTGATCTCCGGCTTGCCGTCGCCTGTTGGAAATTCCTGCGCGGCGAGATCGGGCGTGACGCCGATAACGGCGAGACGGGCCGTTCCCAGTTCGACTTCGGCTGTGCTGTCGCGGAAACCATAGATGCGCTCATGTTCGTGGTGAAAAGCCTCAGAAATGGCATGAACGTCTGTGTCTACATCGTTCAATGCCACCCGCAGTTCATAAGCCTGTCCGACATAACGCATGTCGGCAGCCTTTTCGAAAAGGCGTCCACTGCTTTGTTCACCTTCCTGATCCAGCCAGTCATTTCCTTCGGCAGCAAGGGTTTCGAATGTTTCGGCAAGGGTCGCGGCACTCGCTTCATCAAGCTCTCTGCGCAGGCTGCGAACGAAATCGCGCCGTAAATCTGCTGCCACTGCACCCAATGCACAGAATGTTCCTGCTGCTGGAGGAACGACGATGCGGGCGATGCCCACTTCTTCGGCCAAAATGTTGGCATGTGTTGGGCCTGCGCCACCAAATGGAACGAGTGCAAACGTTGCCGGATCAAGGCCTCGAGCTGCGAGTGTTTTATAGAGTTCGGTTGCCATGCCAGCCGTGGTGACTGCAAGCGCCCCCTGGGCTGCTTCTGCAGCAGCATTCTCACCGTGAAATCCGATCCGATTGCCTATCTGGGCAAGAGCTGCAGCTGCAGGCTCGCTCTCAAGCTGCATACGTCCACCAAGGAAACCGGCTGGATCGATATAACCAAGCGTCAGATAACAATCGGTTACGGTTGGCTCTGTGCCGCCGCGACCGTAAGAGATGGGGCCGGGCATTGCGCCAGCACTGCGAGGGCCGACTTTTAGCACACCATGATCGTCGACCCATACGATTGAGCCGCCACCTGCACCGATGGCCGAGACATCCACAACCGGCAAAACCAGGGGCAAGCCGCCAATATCGGTTTTGGTGGCGAGCGCAGCAGAACCATCTTGTGCGACGGCGATGTCTGACGACGTGCCACCCATATCAAATGTGATGATTGCGCGCACGCCTGATGTTGCAGCCAAGCGCGCGGCCGCCATGACACCGGAGGCTGGTCCTGAGAGGATGGTTTCGACCGGACGCTCCTGCGCGGAGCCTATGCTCAGGGAACCGCCATTGGAGGCTGTGACGAGGATTGGAGCATAAACGCCATCGCGAGCAAGGCCAGTCGACAGCCCTTCAAAATAGCGCTGCATTAATGGCTGGATATAGGCATTCAGACAGGCGATCAGTGTGCGTTCATATTCGCGGATTTCTGGCCAGATTGCTGCGGCAGATGTAATGGAAAGCCCATTCGTCTTTTCGGATATTTTCTGCGCCAGCTCTTTTTCAATTGAAGGGTTGGTGTAGCCATTGATCAATACAAGTGCTGCCGCATCGACGTCGAGCGCGTTGAGTTGTGCCGCAATTTGTTCAAGAGCCGCATCGTCGGGGATTTGGGTTGTTGCGCCGTTTGCCGAAAGTCTTGCACCGATTTCGATGATGCGATGGCGCGGCACCAGGGGTTCTTCCTTGGTTGCATGAAAATCAAAGGAAGAGGGCATGCGGCTGCGTGCGATTTCCAGAATATCGCGATAACCTTCGCTGACGATGAGTGCGATCTTTGCACCGCGCCTCTGGATAATGGCATTGAGACCGATTGTTGTGCCATGCATAATCGTGTCGATCTGGTCTGCGTCAAGATCAGCTTTACTGAGCAGTGACTGCAAGCCCAAGATCAGCGCCTGAGACGGATCTTCCGGCGTCGATGGCTCCTTGTAATGGATCAGGCTTTTGCGGTCGGGGTCGAACAGAACAAAGTCGGTAAATGTTCCGCCCACGTCGATGCCGATACGTGCGCCATTCTTCTGCATAATCTGAGCTTTCAGTTCATTCTGATGTTACGACGACCGCATCCTGCAGGTTCCAGCCGAGCGTGATTTCCTGATTGAGATGATAGGCGAGTTCGCCAAGGCGGCTTTCCGCTTGCCGGTAGATGAATATATCCCGGCCAAGCGCCGGAATGTCGATCTGATAAGCCGCGTAGTTTCCACGGAACACCGCACCAACGACCCGGCCATTCAATAGGCCATTGCCATCTGCGACCGGCGCGATGCGCTCTGGCCTCACCGAAAGCGTAAGGGGCTGTGATGAGGGCTGGCGAGTGGCTAGGGGAAGAGCCAAGCTTCCCTGCCTTCCACCGACCAAGAGGGATGCGCCGTCTGGCGATGTCTGGCCCTCGAAAATGTTCGAGGCCCCAAGAAATTCGGCAACAAAACGGCCCTGCGGTTTGTCGTAAATCTCGCCTGGCGTTCCAAGCTGGAGAATACGCCCCTTATTCATGACAGCGACTTCGTCGGCCATGGAAAGCGCTTCTTCCTGATCGTGTGTCACAAGAAGAGTGGTAATGCCAAGGCGAGCCTGCATGGCGCGGATTTCAAACTGCATGCTTTCGCGCAAGGATTTATCGAGCGCGCTTAAAGGCTCATCAAGCAGCAAAACTTTTGGGTTCACCACCAACGAACGCGCAAGCGCCACGCGCTGCTGCTGACCGCCCGAAAGTTGAGAGGGAAAAGCATCGCCACGACCAGACAACTGGATGAGATCGAGCATCGACTTGATGCGTTCATCGCGCTCTGTTTTAGCGGTGCCCTGCATCTTTAAGCCAAAGCCGATATTTTCCGCGACTGTTCTGTGCGGAAACAAACTGTAATTCTGAAACACCATGCCAAGACGGCGCCGATGAGGCGGAAGATTGGTTACATTCGTTCCGCCGATTTGGATCGAGCCTGAATCCGCACTTTCAAATCCTGCAACCATACGCAAGGTTGTCGTCTTGCCGCATCCAGATGGACCGAGCAGTGAAACGAGTTTTCCTGCATCGATGGTTAGATCAAGACTGTCGACAGCAATATTGGAGCCGAAACGCTTCGTGACGGCTTTCAGTACGAGTGCGCTCGCTCCGTCTTGCGAATGCAAACTCATGAGCGCATCTCGCGATTTGCCCTGATGTCTGTATGAAAGATCATGTGCATTTCCAGCATTACAATATATTGTAGCGCTACAATCAACCTTGAAACCGATTTCGTCAAGGATAGGTTTTCTGCGCTTTGTTTGTTTCTGAGTATATAAAACCTTGTGAAGTAACATTTATGAGAATATTTGGTGCGGTAGACCATGAATAACCTTGTTCGCAGCAAAAATGTCATAACGATGCAGTCGGTCGCACAAGCCGCTGGCGTATCGCCTATGACCGTATCCAATGCGTTCCGTTATCCCGAGCGAGTGCTAGAGGAAACGCGCTCGCGCGTGTTTCAGGTTGCGGCGGAACTTGGTTATGTTCCGAACCATTCCGCAGGCATTCTTTCCTCCGGGCAAAGTCGGGTTATTGGCGCAGTCATTCCGTCGATGAAGAACTCGAGCTTTTATAAGTATGTGCGCGGGATGCAGGATCGCGCCAGCGAGAGCGGCTATGAGTTAATACTCAAACTTGCGGAAACCAGTCAGGACGAAACCGCTGCAATTCAGACATTCATCGGTCTGCGTGTCGCTGGCATTTCACTGGTCGGCAACCAGCATTCAGAGGAAGCCATTGATCTGATCAGGAAGACCGAGACACCTGTCGTCGAGGGTTGGGTCACTGACAATGTCCTCGATATGGCGGTAGGCTACTCCATGCCAGATGCAACACGGACAATGGCGGGTCTTCTCGTCGAACGAGGCTGCCGTCGTATCGGGTTTGTCGGATATGGCGGCGCATCCGCACGCCGATATAGTGATCGAATTCCTGCTTTTGAGGAGACTATGGCTGCAGCAGGTCTGGAACAACACCGGGTCTGCATTGTGGACGAGGCAGATGGTTTTGGCGCTGGTCCTAAGGCACTTGAAGCCCTGCGCCGTATCGATCCTGATGTCGATGGTGTGATTTGTCCTACGGATATCGTGGCAGCTGGTGTGATATTCGAATGCACGCGTCTAGGATGGAAAGTGCCGGAGCGTCTTGCTGTCACTGGATGGGGTGACTATGAAATCGCGTCGGAAATAACGCCGGGTCTATCGACGATCCAGCCGAACGCCTACGAAATGGGTGTGAAGAGCATGGCAATGATTGTTGACCGTGTCTCTGGCGTGAGCGCGGCTGATGCAATCGTCGATATCGGGTATGATGTAGTGAAGCGCGAGAGTGCATAAGCATTCGGCCTCAATGCACGTCTATGTGGTCTCTTTTTTCCGGAATGAAGAAGCATCGATGCCGAGCCGTTGTAGTCGGGCATAGAGACTGCGGCGCGGTAGCTGTAACAGTTCGGCAGCGTCCCCGACATCGCCATTCAGGCGTGCAAGCGTGTCTTGTAGGACTTTGGCTTCAAACTGATCTATCTGTTCCGTGAGCGGGAGAGAACTGGGTTTACCGGCTGGGTGGTAACTCAATCCCAGTACTACTTGCTTGGCGAAATTTCGCAACTCGCGCACATTACCCAGCCATTCATCGGCGTTGAGCCGGGCCTCTATGGTCGCATTGATATCCGGGCGCGGTTGGCCAAACTGATTTGCAGCCTCATCGAGAAAATAAGCGAATAAAATCCCAATATCTTTACGGCGCTCACGTAAAGGCGGGATGCGGAGCCGCACGGTTTCAAGTCTGTAGAAAAGATCGGAGCGAAAACGTCCGGCATTTACGGCACCTTCGAGATCGCCCTTGGCGGCAGCGATAATGCGCAGATTGACGGCGCGAGGTTCGCCCATCATGGAGGGCAATTCACGCTCTTCAACGACGCGCAAGAGCTTGCCCTGTAAGCTTGCTGACATGCTGTCGATTTCATCTAAGAACAGGGTGCCGCGGTCAGCATCTGTTATACGCCCACGCTGAATCCTGTTGCCGAAAAGCACTTCATCGGCAATCGCGTCGGGTAGTGCTGCACAGTCGATTGCGACAAAGCCGCGAGCATGGCGGGCGCTCCAACGATGAAGCAGTCGCGCAACAAGTTCTTTTCCGGTGCCCGTTTCGCCTTCTATCAGTACATCTACGTCGACACTTGCGAGTTGGCGGATGGTTTCGCGTAATCGCACCATGACGGGCGTTTCGCCCAACAGTGGGAAATCCTGCTCAGCTTCCGCAGCAGCCTTGCGAAGGCGGCGGTTTTCCAAAACCAGACGGCGCATTTCCAATGCGCGTCGAACACTTGAAATCATATGATCGGCAGCGAAGGGTTTCGCGATGAAATCAAACGCACCTTTTTTGAGTGCCGCCACCGCCATGCTGATGTCGCCGTGTCCGGTCATCAGAATGACCGGTAACTCAGGGTCGCGTGTTAGCAACGCTTCCATCACCGCATGACCATCAATGCGTGGCATCCGGATATCTGTGACGACAATGCCGGGAAAGTCGGCATTCAGATTGGCTAGTGCTGATTGGCCATCACCATAGGTTTCTATATCCAGTCCAGCAATCTTGAAAGAATCCGCTAGCGCTGTGCGGAAGGCTGCGTCATCGTCGATCAACATGATGCGGAGTGGTTCAGTACCTGTCATGTTTGTTGTGCTCGTTTTGCAGTGGCAGCGAAGGCCGCGCCGCCCAGTGGGGAAGGCACGATACGCAATGTGCCTTCGAGTTCTGTCATGATGTCACGCGCAATACCCAGCCCAAGGCCCAAGCCGTCCTGTTTTCCGGTTACGAAGGGGCTAAACACTTCATCACCGAGTGCCGGATCAATACCGGGTCCATTATCGGCAACGATCAGGGACACCAATTGGTCCTCTTCCGATATGAATAAGGCGATGCGCCGTTCAGACTGTCCGGCAACGGCATCAATCGCGTTTTGCAGGAGGTTGACCAATACTTGTTCCAATCGCACGCGATTTGCGAGAACCCAAAAATTAGATCCATTGGGCATTTCAAGCGTCACGCCAGCATTGCGAAAGCGGTCGCCCATCAAAAGAAGCGTACCTTCTATCAGCTCATCAAGACGGACCGGAGCCAAATCACGGTGCCCGCGTCGTGCGAAGCGCCGCATTTCCTGTGTGATGGAACCGATACGGGAAGTGAGTTCAATGGATGTGGAAAGATTGGTTGCGACTTTGTCCAGCTTACCTTTCGCCAGATAGTGCTGTGCATTTTCTGTAAGTGTTTGAATGGTCGCGACCGGTTGGTTGATCTCGTGGACGAGACCCGCAGTGATTGACCCCAGTGAGGCGAGCCTGTTTGCTTGGCCCAGTTCCTCGCGTGCTTCCCGAAAGCGTTTATCGGCGCGCTCGCGCTCGGCCATTTCGGCACTCAGTTCGGCTGTGCGTTCTGTAACTGCGGATTCAAGGGCTGCTCGGTCTGCGGCCAAGCGTGCCGCGCGTGTTATTCGCCAATAAATCGCACCGGCAATCACCATGAGGATCAGTAACGCTGCCACAGTGATAAGTCGTGCCAGATCATGTGCTGCTCGAATTGACGGGCCTACGGCTTCAACGTGGAGAAGCCTCAATTCTGTTCCGGCAATTGGTTCGCTCACAGTGAGAAATTTTGCGCCTGAAGGTCCGCGCATCATGTTTTCAGTCTCAAGAGCATAGTGGCTTGGTTGTAAGTCTGCGACGCTGAACTGTCCGGTTTGGCTTATCTTGGTGCGCTCTGCTTCAGAGATGGGTTGAAACGAGCGTAGGTCTTCTGCCTTATCCGTGGATGCCAATATGATACCACGGGGATCAACGACGAATGTCTGGCCGGGATCGTTCGACCACGTTTGAACAAGCCGGTGAAATTCAAATTTGACGACCACCGCACCTACGGGATTGGCATCATCGCCAATGCGCCTTGCTAGGAATAGACCGAAGCGCCCGCTGAGATCGCCTATCGCGTAATATTCAGCAGCTCCTGCGGCCATTGCGCCTTGAAAATAGGGGCGATAGTCGTAATTGCGCCCAACGAAACTTTCGGGCGTGTTAGCATTGGAAGAAGCAATGACGGTGCCATCGCGTTTGATGACATAAATTATCGGCGAGCCAATTTCATAGGCGAGGAATTCCAGCTTCTCGTTTAGTCGTGCTGTCGCTGCTCGCGCTTCACCGGCCAGGACGTCGTGAAGATCGCTATACTCTTTTAGAACAACCGGAAGCAGGCGGAACTTGGCAAGCTCGCTATCGATAAGGCGGGTTTGCTGACGCGCAACAAGTGTCGCGTCGTCGCTCAAACGATCGAGCGCGTTTGTCTCCGTCCATGACCGTGCAGCCGTCCAGAGGCCGACGGTCATTACGAAGACAATTGCAATCATCAGGATTCTGCGGAGTTTCTGCGGTCCTTCCATTTGTGCAGGATTATGCATTTATTCAAAGAATGTCACGCACAATTTTGCACAAAACTCATATTTCAAATGGGCCAAAACCTAGATTCTGCGAGTTAATTCAACAAGCTAAACTTTTTAATCTGCTCCTCTGGCGGCCGGCAGCTATGTCCCGCATTTTAGCACTACTTCGAAAATGGGAGTTTCGTAGGGAGGAACTGATCCGTGCAACCACAAGAATTTGTCTTTGTTCTCACCCAATTTCTTGAAAGAGACCTGGGTGTCGCGATGCAGGCGCAGGAAACTGAAAGCCAGCCTGACAAAGGGACGCGGATCTAGAACCAATCATGCAATCCCATTTCCAACCCGGGTTCTCGCGTTTTTAAGCCCTTCTTGGGCGCTGTAGCGACGATCCCGAAGGCAATCAAAAACACCCGGAAATATGCGCAGCTACTGGCGCGCTCATGCCGGGTGAACCTCAAAAATCGTGAGATTTGAAGGAGTGACCGCATGGTCTCAATAACGTCTGAACGGAGTGATGCGCCCAGCACCAATAGCCGACTGAAATCCATTATTGGTGGATCGACCGGTAATCTCGTCGAGTGGTTCGACTGGTATGTGTACGCAGCTTTCACGCTCTATTTCGCACCGCATTTCTTTCCGTCGGAGAGCCAGACCGCGCAGCTTTTGAGCGCTGCTGCCGTTTTTGCCGTTGGTTTCATCATGCGCCCGATCGGCGCGTGGATCATGGGCATCTATGCTGATCGCAAGGGCCGCAAGGCGGGTCTGGCGTTGTCCGTGACGCTAATGTGCGCAGGCTCGCTTATTATTGCCCTTACACCTGGCTATGAAAGTATCGGCCTTGTCGCCCCGGCGCTTCTGGTTCTTGCACGCTTGATGCAGGGCTTGTCAGTTGGTGGCGAATATGGTGCCAGCGCGACCTATCTTTCTGAAATGGCAGGCAAGAGTCGTCGTGGCTTCTTCTCATCCTTCCAATATGTGACGCTGATCTCCGGTCAGCTTCTGGCAATTCTGCTGCTGATCGTGCTTCAGAGCACAATGGAAACTTCTGCCCTTGAATCCTGGGGCTGGCGTATTCCGTTCTTCATCGGCGCATTGCTTGCTGTTGTTGTCTTCTGGCTGCGTCGTGGCCTTGCTGAAACCGAGAGCTTCAAGAATGCGAAAACCAAAGACGCACCGAAGTCTGGTTTCTGGACGCTGATCAAGTATCATCCGAAGGAAACCGCACTGGTCATGCTTCTGACTGCTGGTGGTACACTCGCCTTCTACGCATACTCGATTTACATGCAGAAGTTTCTGGTCAACACATCTGGCTTCAGCCGCGAAGTGGCCAGTCAGATCAACGCGGTCACGCTGTTCATCTTCATGTGCCTTCAGCCTATTGCGGGTGCTCTATCTGATAAGATTGGCCGCAAACCGCTGATGATTGCCTTCGGTGCGGCGGGCGTACTGTTTACCTATCCGATCTTTGCGACACTTGAGCAGACGCGTGATCCGTGGGTTGCAGGAATGTTGGTTATGGGTGCTCTGATCATTGTAACGGGTTATACCTCGATCAACGCGGTTGTGAAGGCGGAACTCTTCCCGGCTCATATCCGTGCCCTTGGTGTGGCATTGCCTTACGCTCTCGCAAATACCCTGTTTGGCGGGACAGCAGAATATGTAGCGTTGAGTTTCAAGAACGGTGGCTGGGAGCGTGGCTTCTACTGGTACGTAACCGTTATGATCGGCATTTCGCTGATCGTCTATCTGCGGATGCGCGATACCAGCAAAGACAGCATGATCAAGGAAGACTAATCGACACAAATACCGGGCTATTAGCCCGGTATTTTTTATTCCGCTTCCGCTCTTCTATTGTCAAAAGGAGAGGATTTTTCTGAAATTGTTTGGGCTGCATTTTGAATAAGCGGCCCAAAACTCTCGCTGAAACCTTCGGCTGTCCATTCCTGCAGGCTGCCTGCCACATGGATTGCGCCAACAGGAGCACCTTTCCAATCCAGTATCGGCGCGCCAATGACAACTTCATGATTGAGAAGCTGCTTGCATAACAGGGAATGTCCGCGTTCACGCGTGGCGCGAACATGTTCCATCACGCCTTCAAGATCGCGGACAGTATGCTGCGTGAAAGGTGTCATATCCGACCGATTGACGATGTCGGCAATTGTCGTGTCTGGCAGCCGCGAGAGAATGGCCACACCACCCGCCGTGCAATAGGTGGGAACGGCATTTCCGACTATGGTTGCACTGAAGACTTCGTGTTTTGAAGGCATACGCAGGGCGTAGATAACGCGAACGTCGTCAAAAAGAGACAGATCAACACGCTCGCTGACCCGGCGTCGCAGTTCCAGCATAACTGGATTTGCTCGCTGCAACATGGGGTTGAGCCGCAACAAATCATGGGTCATGTCGAGAATGCGCAAGCCGGGCAGATAACCACGATCGTCTGGGTCGCGAGCCAGCATATTCAACTTCAGAAGCGAGTGAACAATGCGCTGGGCAGCACTGCGATCAATGCCTGCTGCGGTTGCAACCTGACTGAGCGACAAAGGATGTCGTGCGCTTTGAAATGCAGACATGACTGCAACTGTTCGTGCGACAGAGCGCAGAAACAACGGGTCATCCTTGAAAGCTTCTGCTTCATCCGGATCGAAAGTGGATATGCCGCGCAGGTCTCGAAATGTGTTCATGGGAAAAGCTTTAATCCAGATTCAAGGATTGACAAGGATCAAAATTGATCCTTATCATGAAAAATCAATATAGATGTATCGCTGACAGATACACACCGCAGCCCGAGGGGGCAAATCAGGAAAATGGGAGTACGCTCGTGTCAAAACGCGTGGCAGTAGCTGGCTTTTTGCATGAAACGAACACTTTCGCTGCCGCTCCGGCAACCATGGAAGCGTTCGTTCAGGGTGGTGGATATATCCCGCTTTCGCGCGGTGACGCGATTATCGGGAATGCTCAAAACGTCAATCTCGGCATTGCTGGCGCACTCAAATTCGCACAGGAAGCGGGCTGGGAAGTCGTGCCGATCCTGTGGGCTGGCGCTATCCCATCTGCACCGGTCACCAAAGATGCTTACGAAACAATCGTTTCCGAGATTATTACAAGATTGAAGGATTGCGGCTCGCTCGATGGCATTTTCATCGACTTACATGGCGCGATGGTTGCCGAACATGTGGACGACGGCGAGGGCGAACTTCTTGAGCGCGTGCGTGCGGTTCGTGCAAATGAACCACTGTCGGTAGCGCTTGACCTGCACGGCAACATCACCCGGCGTATGTTCGAACATGCCGACGTCATGGTCGGATTCCGCACTTATCCGCATGTCGATATGGCCGAGACCGGCTATCGGTCAGCTAAAGCGTTACAGGCATTGATGGACAAGTCCGATGGTTGGCACAAGGCGATGCGGCAGGGTGATTACCTCATTCCTATCGCATGGCAATGCACGGACGAGCAGCCAGCGAAAGGCTTATACGGCATGACGGTCGATGTACCGGAAAAAGTTCTGACAGCGTCTCTTTTCATGGGCTTTCCCGCCGCCGATTTCGCGGAATGCGGTCCTTCTGTCTTTGCTTACGGATGGGATAAGCAGGCGGTTGAGAACTGTGCAGATGACATTATGGCCGCACTTTCCGCAGCTGAGTCGTCTTTCGCAGGTACCTCTTATCAGCCGGAAGAGGGAGTTGAGAGAGCAATCGAGCTGGCGCGAGATGCATCTCGTCCTATCATCATTGCTGATACCCAGGACAATCCCGGTGCTGGCGGTAGCTCTGATACGACAGGGATGCTTCGCGCGCTTATAGCCTGCGATGCAAAACGAGCCGCCATTGGTTGTATCCACGATCCCGAAGCGGCAAACATCGCGCATCAGGCAGGTGAGGGCGCGGAGGTTGAAATCTCACTTGGCGGCAAGTCGGGAATTGATGGCGATGAGCCATTCGTGGCCACGTTTACTGTAGAAAAGCTCTCCGACGGCAAGGCACATGCGACCGGGCGTTATTACGGTGGCACCTGGTTAAATATGGGGCCATCTGCCTGCCTGCGGCTTGACGGGACACGTGTCGTTGTAACAACCAATCTCGCGCAGATGGCGGATCGCGCGCTCTATCGTATGGTTGGCATTGAACCGGAACAGCAAGCCATTCTGGTCAATAAGAGCTCTGTGCATTTCCGCGCCGACTTCGCACCTATTGCTGAAAAGCTCCTTGTTTGCACAGCGCCGGGTGCAATGCCGCTCAGCCCGGCACAATTGTCATGGAAACACTTGCGCTCAGGTATCCGGCTTGAGCCGTTGGGAGAAGAATTCAAATAAAACAATAATAACTACCTTCAGAGGAACCAAGTAGATGCAGTTTTTCAAATCACCACAGCCTGGCCCCATCCTCCGCAAACTGAAATATGGGATAGCTGTTTCCCTGATTGCGCTTGGCGCTGGTAATGCATGGGCGGAAACAACGCTCACTGCAGTCATGCATTCCGATTTGCGTATTCTCGATCCTATCATCACCACCGCGCATATCACTCGGGATCATGGATATATGATCTATGATGTGCTGATTGCTGTTGATGAAAACTTCAAGCCACAGCCGCAGATGGCGGATTGGACTGTTTCGGACGACGGTAAGACTTACACATTCACGCTACGCGATGGCCTGAAATTCCATGATGGTGCGCCGGTAACGGCTGCAGATGCGGTGGCTTCACTTGAACGCTGGGCCAAGCGCGATGCCGGTGGCCAGCTTATCATGGACATTACAGATTCCCTCAAGGCCGCTGACGACCAGACCCTCGTCTGGACACTAAAAGAGCCGTTCGCTCCCTTCCTCGATACGCTTTCCAAGCAGGCGGCTTTACCTCCATTCATTATGCCAGCGCGGATTGCGGCAACGCCCGCTGACACTGCGATTACCGAACATATCGGCTCAGGTCCGTTCAAGTTCGTACCGGCAGAGTTCCAGCCCGGTGTTGGCGTCAGCTATCTCAAGAATGAAGATTATGTCCCGCGCAACGAGCCAGCCAGCTGGATGGCAGGCGGCAAGGTCGTCAATGTTGACAAGGTGCGCTGGGTTACAATGACAGACGCCCAAACTGCCGTGAATGCGCTGACGAGTGGTGAAATCGACTATGTAGAACAGATCCCGGTTGATCTCGTGCCACTGTTTGATGGCGACGATTCCGTTGTTCTTGAACAGCGTGATCCGCTCGGTTATCAGACGATGGGACGCCTCAACTTCAAGCATCCACCTTTCGATAATCCCGACATTCGCCGTGCGGCCTTCCTAGCCATGTCGCAAGAACCAGTGCTTGCGGCGCTGATGGCTGACCCGAATTACTACAAGGTTTGTGGGGCGATTTTTGGCTGCGGTACACCCAATGCCACCAATGTCGGCGCAGACAGCATCACCGCAAAGGGCAATGCTGAAGAGGCGAAGGAACTGCTCAAGAAGGCCGGTTATGATGGCAAGCCGGTTGTGTTGATGCAGCCGACTGATGTTACTAGTCTGTCGCCTCAACCCGTTGTCGCAGCACAGCAACTCCGCGCTGTTGGCTTCACCGTCGACATGCAGCCGATGGACTGGCAGACGCTCGTCGGTCGCCGCGCATCAAAAGATGAGCCATCAAAAGGCGGTTGGAACATCTTCTTCACCAACTGGCAGATTCCAGAAATTGCCACACCGCTTAACTCCGTGATGCTGAATGGCCGTGGCGATCAGGGTTGGTTCGGCTGGCCGAAGGATGACAAGATTGAAGAGCTGAAAAAGGAATATATCGCCGCCAAGACGCCTGAAGAGCAGAAGGCCGTTGTCGAAAAGATACAGGCTCATACGTTGGAGAACGTACTTTATATTCCACTTGGCGAGTATAACCCACCACAGGCACGCCGCTCCAATGTTGTTGATATGCTCGGCTCTCCCGTTCCGGTCTTCTGGAATGTGAAAAAGAACGAGGAATAATCCGCCCGCCGCTATCGCGTTTAACGCGGTAGCGCCCAGTTCAACGCGGAGCCGGGTATACACTGGTTCCGCCTCAAGCGGGACGCGCCCATGGCTGTCTATCTGATCAAACGTATCTTTGCGCTCGTGCCGGTGTTGTTGCTGGTATCGGTATTTGTATTCCTCCTCCTCAGACTGACGCCGGGTGATCCGGCAGCAATTCTGGCGGGGGATGCCGCTACCACCGAACAGCTCGAACGCATTCGCGAGGCAATGGGTCTTAATGAGCCGATCCTCACTCAGTATTTCACCTGGATGGGCAAGATTTTACAGGGTGATCTCGGTGTTTCGCTGATTTCGGGCGTTCCAGTGCTCGATATGGTTTCACAACGTATCGGCCCGACGATTTCGATCGCTATTCTCACGATCATAATTGCAGTTCTGGCTGCAATTCCGATGGGTGTGATCGCCGCGTGGCGTCATCGTTCATGGATCGATTATCTCGTCATGAGCTTTTCGGTTCTCGGGTTTTCCGTTCCAGTCTTTCTGGTTGGCTATGTTCTGTTGCTCATTTTCTCGGTCAATCTGGGCTGGCTTCCGGTTCAGGGCTTCAAGTCGATCTCATCTGGCTTTGGCGGCTTTATGGAGCGTGCAATATTGCCCGCGCTGACACTGGCTTCGATTTACATTGCACTCATTGCCCGTATGACCCGTGCGGCAATGCTGGATGTGCTGGGCGAAGACTACATTCGCACAGCTCGTGCGAAAGGTGTCAGTGATCGCCGTCTTCTGTTTGTGCATGCGCTGAAAAATGCTGCTGTGCCGGTCGTGACCATTGTTGGCACCGGCTTCGCATTACTGATTTCTGGCGTCGTTGTGACTGAGAGCATCTTCAACATTCCGGGTATAGGTCGCCTGACTGTCGACGCTGTGCTGGCACGTGATTATCCTGTTATTCAGGCCATGATCCTGCTGACGAGTGCGCTTTATGTCTTCGTCAACCTTCTGATCGACCTTTCCTATACATTGTTCGACCCAAGGATACGCTATTGATGCGCTCAGAACCGACATCGGCAGGCATGCATTGGATGCTGCGCCTGTTCTCGCTGCCGCGCGTTACACGTGTTGGTATCGGTCCATTGATTGCTGCCTTTCTTCTCGCCGCAATCCTTCTTCTAACTCTTATTTCCCCCTGGATCGCTCCCCACGATCCGTTGGCAATGAATCCGTTAATGCGGCTGAAGCCGCCTTCCGATGAATACCTGCTCGGAACCGATAATTACGGGAGGGATCTCTTCTCGCGCATGATCCTTGGTGGACGCATCTCGCTGCTGATCGGATTGTTTGCTGCTGGCGCTTCAATTGGCGTTGGCGTGTTTATCGGGTTGATTGCGGGCTTCTTCCGCACGGCTGATGCAATCATTATGCGCATGATGGATGCCTTGATGGCGATGCCATCAATCCTGATCGCTATTGCGCTGGTCGCGTTGAATGGACCTTCGATAGGCTCAGTCATCGTCGCCATCACCATCCCGGAAATCCCGCGCGTGGTGCGCCTTGTGCGCTCTGTCATCCTGACTGCGCGTGAGGAGCCTTATGTGGAAGCGGCACTGGCGCTCGGTTCAAGCACGCCGAAGATTTTGTTCAGGCATCTTCTGCCCAATACGATGGCACCACTCATCGTGCAGGGTACTTATATTGTCGCTTCTGCGATCCTCACAGAAGCGATCCTGTCGTTCCTCGGTGCTGGTATCAGCACGGAAATTCCGACCTGGGGGAACATCATGGCCGAAGGTCGTCAGTTCTTCCGCATCAAGCCATCGATTGTGCTTTGGCCGGGCCTGTTGCTGACACTTTGTGTTCTTTCCATCAATCTGCTGGGCGACGCTGCACGCGACACACTCGACCCACGTCTAAAAAAGCGGGAGGGCTGATATGGAACTGCGTAATCATGATTTCACGGCAGAACCTGTCGTGCTGGAAGTTGAAAATCTCGTCGTTGCACTTCCCGGCGGCACGCCGGTGCTTCGCAGCGTGAGCTTTGATATTCGTAAGGGCGAAACAGTCTGTCTGGTGGGTGAGTCTGGGTCGGGAAAATCCGTTACATCGCTCACTGCCATGGGACTTTTACCAAAAGATGCACTGTTGGTAAAAGCGGGTGCTATCAGGCTGGATGGCAAAGATCTTCTCCAGCTCTCGCCCGCAGATATGAAAAAGATGCGTGCTACGCGTATCTCTATGATCTTTCAGGAGCCGATGACTGCGCTGAACCCGGTTATGCGGGTGGGTGAACAGATCACAGAAGTTCTGGACGTGCACACCAACCTGTCAGCGGAAGCCAAACGCACCAAAGTCATCAACATTATGGAGCAGGTTCATCTGCCCGATGTGGAGCGTATTTATCAAAGCTATCCGCATCAACTTTCGGGCGGTCAACGTCAACGTATTATGATCGCCATGGCGCTCATTCTTGAACCTGTGGTGCTGATTGCTGACGAACCAACCACCGCGCTCGACGTGACGACGCAGAAGCAGATTCTGTCGCTGATTGCGGAGTTGCAGGAGAAACATGGCACGGCTGTGTTGTTCATCACGCACGATATGGGCGTGGTGGCGGAAATCGCCGACCGGGTCTGCGTCATGCGCAATGGCGAAATTGTAGAACGTGGAACAATTCGGGAAGTTTTGTCATCGCCACAGCAGCAATATACCAAAGATTTGCTGGGTTCTGTTCCAAGCCTCATTCCGCGTCTGTCGCGCGAGCCACAGGGGCGGGAAGCAGTGATCCGCGTTCGCGATCTTGGCATGACTTATCGCAGTGGTGGGATTTTTAGCACAAAGCCAGGTGTTAATGCCTCGCGCGAAGTGAATTTCGAGCTCCAGCCGGGACGTACACTCGGTATTGTTGGCGAGTCCGGTTCAGGCAAGACGACGGTTGCGCGTTCTATAATGCGGTTGATCGAACCGACTGAAGGCGAGATCGTCGTCGATGGGCGAGACATTGCACATCTTGGAAAACGCGAGATGAAGCCGTTCCGCAAGAAGCTTCAGGTCGTGTTTCAGGACCCGTTCCGTTCTCTGAACCCACGCTGGACGATTGAACAAAGTCTCACCGAAGGGCCGCTTAATTACGGTGTACTTTATGAGGAGGCGGTGGCCGAAGCAAAGCGTTTGTTGAAGATCGTTTCCCTGCCAGAGGATTCACTGAAGCGATACCCACATCAGTTTTCCGGGGGGCAGCGCCAACGTATCGCCATTGCACGCGCTGTTGCGCTTCGACCGGATATTCTGGTGGCCGACGAGGCTGTGTCTGCGCTTGATGTTTCGGTGCAGGCGCAGGTTCTTGAGCTTCTGGCCGAGCTGCAGCGTGATACCGGCATCGCGATCATTTTCATTACGCACGACTTACGTGTTGCAGCGCAGATTTGTGATGAAGTGCTGGTGATGAAACGCGGGCAGGTTGTTGAGCAAGGTGACGCCGCCGACGTGCTTGGTAATCCATCGCATGAATATACGCGATCATTGATTGAAGCGGCGCCTGGTCGCTTCTGGGACTTTGCGGCTGGACGTCCTGCCGCCTGATCGAAGGGCCGCACGCTGTGGCCCCGGTTATCTTCAATGTTTCAAACAGGAATGAAATCATGCCCATCATACCGTATATTGAGGAGAAAGCCGGCGAGATGCGCGCGGTTTTCGAAGACCTTCATCGTCATCCGGAAATCGGTTTCGAGGAGCAACATGCTTCCGGTGTCGTAGCTACTTTACTGGAAAAATGGGGCTTCGATGAAGTCCATACCGGCATCGCCAAGACTGGTGTTGTCGGCATATTGAGAGGGCAAAATGCTGGTAACCGCCGTGTTGGTTTGCGAGCCGATATGGATGCGCTACCGATTGATGAGATTTCCGGTGTTCCTTATACATCGCAAAATCCAGGCCGAATGCATGCCTGCGGTCATGATGGCCATACGACTATGTTGCTGGGTGCTGCGCAGTATCTTGCAGCGACACGCAACTTCGAAGGGACTGCGGTTTTCGTCTTCCAACCAGCTGAGGAAGGTCTGGGCGGCGCGCGCGGCATGATTGCGGAGGGCCTGTTCGAGCGCTTTCCTTGCGATGAAATCTACGGGATGCACAATCAACCGCTGGGCACTCTTGGCAAAGCGGTTATCCGCAAGGGTGCCGCCATGGCAGGTGCCAGCTTCTTCGATATCAAACTTACTGGCAAAGGCAGCCACGCAGCACAGCCCCACAATGCCCGTGACGTTCTGGTGATTGGTGCGGATCTGGTCGGGCAATTGCAGACCATTGTTTCGCGTAATATTCCGGCAACGGATGCTTGTGTGGTTTCCTGTACGCAATTCCATACCGGTAGTGCCTACAATATCGTGCCGGAAGTGGCTACGATCACCGGCACGATCCGCTATTTCGAGCAGCGTGTTTGCGAACTGGCAGAAACCCGTCTTCGTGAGATTTGTGCGGGTGTTGCCTCAGGTTATGGCATCAAGGTTGATGTCGATATCCGCAATGTTTTTGATGTTTTGCGCAATGATAATGAGCTGTCTGACGCCTACATCGCTGCTGCGCGCGATGTGCTGGGTGAGGAAAATGTAAGCGATGACTGCCCGGCCTTTATGGGCAGTGAGGATTTTGCGGACATGCTGGCCCGGGTGCCGGGTGCTTACATCAATGTACTGCACGGCGGGAAAGCAGCCCTGCACAATCCTGCCTTTATGCTTGAACCGGAAACGCTGCCGATTGGCTCATCGATCTATGCCCGGATTGTTGAAACTCGCCTGCCAGTGAATAAGGACTTAGCTGCATGAGTGCGTATGAATTACCCTTTGATATTGATGGCATGATTGCACGTCTGCGGCCGTGGATTGAAACGGAAAGCCCGACATTTGATGCGGCTGCCGTCAATCGTATGGTTGAAACGGCTGCCTATGATTTTGCGGCTGCGGGTGCCAGCATTGAGTTTATTCCGGGGCGTATGGGCTTTGGCGGCTCGCTGCGCGCACGGTTTCCGCATGCAAACCACGGTAAGCCCGGAATTATGGTTTCCGGACATCTCGATACGGTTCATCCGCTTGGCGTGATCGACATTAATCCTTATCGCCGTGAGAGCGGCAAGATTTATGGCCCCGGTATTCAGGATATGAAGGGTGGAAATTTTGTAGCACTCGAAGCCATGCGACAGATAGCAAGAAGCGGACTTGCAACCAAGCTGCCTGTCACCTTCCTGCTGACACCTGATGAAGAGGTCGGGACGCCTTCAACGCGTGATCTGATCGAGCAGGAAGCCCTCAAGAACAAATATGTATTGGTGCCCGAACCTGCGCGGCGTGATGGCGGTGCGGTTGTCGGACGCTATGCGATAGCGCGCTACAATCTTGAGACTATAGGCAAGCCGAGTCATGCGGGTTGGCTGTTGAAGGAAGGTCGTTCGGCAATCCGGCGCATGGCGGAAAAAATAATCGAAATCGAAGCGCTCACGACTGATGACTGCACCTTCTCGGTTGGGGTTATTCAAGCGGGACAATGGGTCAATTGTGTTTCATCGAGCTGTAATGCCGAAGCGCTCAGCATGGCCAAGACCCAGAAAGATCTGGAAGACGGTGTTGCTCGCATCATGTCTCTTGCTGGTACCAAAGACGATGTCGAGTTGATCGTTACGCGCGGTGTGACGCGACCAGTCTGGGAGCCGGGACAGCCACAGGATATGAAGCTCTTCAACTTTGCAAACGATGTTGCCAAGGAAATCGGTTTCACCATGACCGCTCAGAGTTCGGGTGGCGGTTCTGATGGTAATTTTACCGGTGCGCTTGGTGTGCCAACGCTTGATTCCATCGGTGTACGCGGTGAGGGCCTTCATACTTTGGGCGAGCATATTTTCGAGGATAGTCTGGTGGAACGTGCCCGTCTTCACGCGGGCTTATTTCTGGGACTCGAATAAATTGTAAGAGAGCGGTTTCGGATAAAACCCAATCATCGGAGCCGCCCTGCCTGTTTGTTTTACTTATTTTCAGGAAATACCTGAGGTGCGGCTATGTCCGATTCAACAAGATTAACCGCAGCCCACGTTGCGGGTCTGCAAAACGATGTCACAATCAGTGTAGATCTATGGGGCATTGCTCATATCAGGGCAGAGAACCTCCACGATCTCTTTTTTGCGCAAGGCTGGAACGCTGCGCGTGACCGTCTTTGGCAGATCGATATCGCGCGCAAGCGTGGGCTTGGTTTGTTGGCACGTGATTTTGGCCCCGGTTATCTGGAGCAGGATAAGGCCGCACGGTTGCTTCTTTACCGCGGCGACATGGCGTCGGAATGGAAGGCATATGGCCCGGATTCAGAGGAAATCTGCACCGCTTTTGCCAAAGGTATCAACGCCTATGTGGATGCTTGCAATTTAGGCGAGATACCGCTTCCTCCTGAATTTACGCTCCTTGGTCACGAGCCTGATCGCTGGAAGCCGGAAGATGTGGTGCGTGTGCGTACGCACTCGCTGACACGCAATGCATCGTCCGAACTTCTGCGTTCCAAAGTTATGGCAATCGCTGGTGTGGAACTGGGAGCGGAGCTTGATATGCTTCGTAAGGAATTATCATACGGGGTGGTGCCTGAACCGGTTGACGGTTTTGATCCCAGCGTCATGACCGAAAGGGTGTTGCGCGACTTTCAGCTAGCTGTAAGTCCAGCCACTTTTTCAAAGGAACGGCTTGTCGCAACCCTGGACGAGGCAGATCAATGGACGATAATCTCATCATCAGGTGAGATCGTGCGGGCTTCTTTTGAAGAAGGCTCAAACAATTGGGCCATATCGGCAGAAAAGACCACAACAGGTCGACCTATATTGGCCCTTGATCCACATCGTACGCATGTTTTGCCCTCTATCCGGTATATCGTTCACCTAACAATGCCAGGTCTGGATTTGATCGGCGCAGGTGAACCCATGGTGCCCGGAATATCCATGGGGCATAACGGCACTGCTGCTTTCGGGCTCACCATTTTTGGCGCAGATCAGGAAGACATTTATGTCTACCAGACTGATGTAAGCGATCCTGATCAATATGCTTATCATGATGGTTGGGAGAACTTCAAAACGATCACAGAGACAATTCCGGTCAAAGGACATTCTGATCAGAAGGTTGAACTGAAGTTTACGCGCCACGGGCCAGTTCTCTACGAGGATAAGGAGAATAATCGGGCATTTGGTTTAAGGACTGTCTGGATGGATGCAGGTATGGCGCCATATATGGCAAGCCTGTCCGTGATGAGGGCTGCGACTTATGCCGATTATGCAAGTGCGCTGAAAGGCTGGGGGTGTCCTTCCGTCAACCACATCTATGCTGATACAACGAACACCATTGCATGGAAGCCATCGGGTGCCACACCTGTTCGGAACAATTGGGACGGCCTTTTGCCTGTGCCCGGTGACGGGCGTTACGAATGGCATGGCTACCTGTCGCCAGAAACAGGGCCGCATGAAATCAATCCATCGCGTGGTTTTGTAGCGACGGCCAACGCCATGAATGTGCCGGATGATTGGACCGCCTCAAATCCGGCTATCGGTTATGAGTGGCTGGATAGCAGTCGTCATGACACGCTTCATAGGGAATTGTCTCGCCAGGAACTCATTTCTCTCGAAGATTGTGCACGACTGCAATGCTCAACATTTTCACCAATCGCCGCCCGCGTGTTGAAATGTCTCAGCGCGTTGCTGACTTCCGATGTTGAAGCCGCGCCTTGGAGGCTTCTTCAGAACTGGGATGGTAATCTCTCTTCAAATTCTGCAGCCGCCGTACTTTTCGAAATATGGTTGAGCAAACATCTCGGTGCGCTTGCTGCTCGAACAATGGGGGCTACTCCGGAGGTCATTCCACTGCTCATGCCGTTTGATGCGCCTAGCATTGCCTCATGGCTGGAAACTGCGGCCTCGACTGGCGAACATATTAACGCCATTCGCCAAAGCCTTGCGGATGCTTGGGCGGAATGTATTTCATTGATGGGTGAGGATATGGCGACATGGGCGTGGGGACGCATTCACACGCTCCAACTTTGCCACCCTCTTCAGTCACTGACGGACAATAACTGGTCGCTGGGCCCTATCGTGTTGGGGGGCAGTAGCTCCACACTCAACTATGCTAATTATAGGTTGAGTGATTTTTCGGTGGTCGTGGGGCCGTCAGTGCGAATGATTATCGATGTTGGGGCTTGGGACAACAGTCTGTTTGTCAATAATCCGGGGCAATCCGGATCACCAGCGTCGCCGCATTATTCCGATCTTCTCAGGAACTGGCACGAAGGAAAGCCTGTTCCACTGCTCTATTCGCAAGAGAGCATTGATGCGGCGACCGTCACGAAAATAATGTTGAGCGCGGGTTGATGATACCCGCGCCTCAACAGGATTACTTCAGTGTAATGATGACATAGGTCGGATAGACCTCGACGAAAATCAACGGCGTAGCGTTGATGATCGTTGCCTGATCGATTGGTGAAATGCGGAGATTGACGAGCATGTTCTCGAGCTTGGCGCGGTTGTCCTTGCTGCTGAAGAATTTGTCTTTTTCGTCTTCCGCATCGACTTTGCCAAACTGATGAACATTGGCGCGGTCCTGTCTGACAATGCCTGCCACTTTGGTGAGACGCTGACCGGATGAACTATAATGATCGCGCTCGCTTAAACGGGCGGAATAAGTGTCGATTGGTTTTTCAGCGGCTGTCGCCGTTCCCGTAACCGCCAGCATGATAGCTGCCATGATCGTCGAGCGCATGATATCTCCTTGTATCCACCCAACGACTAGCAGTTTCAGGCGTGTTCTTCAGTCTGTTCTTACTGTTTTACCCGCATTTTTACAGCAACGCAGCAACAACTGAGCAATCGGCAGTGGAACGGGCGGATTCGGGTCAACGTATTCCGCCCGTACTGTTCCGAATGATCAATGGGGAAGCGATTACTGATTGCTGATTTAAATCTGAAAGCTTTCCTGGCTCACTCTCTGAGAGAATCTCTATCGCCTTCTCGACCATCTGTGGGCCATCATGGACCAGTGTGGTCAGATTATAGGAGGCCCAACCAGCTTCGGCGATATTGTCATACCCGCCAACGAGAATGTCGTTGGGGACATTGATCTGAAACTCCTGACGAAGGGCATCCATCGCGCCGAGTGCGATGAGATCGTTAGCGCAGAAGATTGCGTCTGGAAGGTCTTTGGACGAGCCGATGATATCGCGAAGGTTTTTTATCGCCTGATAGCCGGATTCATAGCGAAAATTCCCTTCAAGAATAAGCGGTTGATCCAAACCAGCTTCTTCGATTGCTGAGAAAAAACCGAGCTTGCGATCGATGTTCGCCTGACTGTCCGTCGGTCCGGTGATGTAGCCAAATTTCTTTGCGCCGCGTTGGATGAAATGCTGCGCCATTGTGCGAGAGCCGCCAATATTGTCGCAGCTGATAGAATGAACCCAACCGTCGGAAAACGGCGTGTTGAATGAGATCACAGGCACACGCAACTGCGATAATTGTTCGGCGGCTTCTTGCGACAGCACCGCCAACGCACTGACGATTGCATCAACACGATAACCGGCAAGCATTGGAACAATGTCATCGAATGTGTGGCCGCTATTGGCGTGGACCAAAAGAACGCGCCAACCTTCATCCTGAAGCCTTTGGGAAAAAGTCTCAAGAACAGTCGAATAAAATGGATTATACAGCCCGCCAATCACCACCGCCACCAGACGCGAGCGATGGCTGAGCATGATGCCGGGAATAAAACTTGGGCGATAGCCAAGTTCTTCCGCTGCGGCCATCACCTTCTTGCGTGTCTCTGGCGACACACTGGCGCCGGGCTTGTATGTTCTGGAAACAGCGGATTGGGAAACGCCTGCCAGTCTTGCCACATCTGTGGAGGATGCGTAGGGCTTGTCACGCTTCATTCCATATCCTTCGCGTTTTTTTGTCCTGTTTTTGAACAATCATCAGTTTTTGTTTTGCCATTATGTTCAAAGGCTTTCAAGGATTTGGGAAGTCTTCCCTGGTGTCAGATCACGTTTTCTGAAAATTTCCTATTGACGACATAGCTTCACTTTGCATAGCTATGCAACGCAAATGACTAGCTAGTCAATGCGTGTTTTGGGAGGAAACACATGACCCTTATTCGTACAAAGCCATTCAGCAGACGCGCATTCATGAAGGGTGCAGCCGGTCTTGGCGCTCTTTCAGCTTTCAGTGGCATGTCTTCAGTGCGCGCACTCGCTGAAGAGAAGCCGACGCTGGTCAACGCGATCCGTTCGCTGTCCAATCCATATCACGCAGCCTGGAACAAGGGCGGCGAAGCTTTCGCTAAGTCGCTTGGCCTTGACTATGTGACGCTTGTTACCGAAGGCGACAGCGAGAAGGGCATTGCCGATATCCGTGCAATCCTCGCACGCACTGGCGGTAATGCTATCATCAATGTCGATCCAAATGATGCAGCCGATGCGCGCCCAATCGTGGAAGCTTGCGTCGCTGCCAAGGCTCATGTGCTGACGCAGTGGAACAAGCCTGCTGATCTGCATCCATGGGATCGTGATCCATATTACGTTGCTCATGTGAGCTTTGACGGTCAGCGTTATGGTGCTGAAACTGCGGAAATCCTCATCAAGTCCATTGGCGGCAAGGGCGGCATTCTGGGTCTTGGTGGCACGCTGTCCAATACCGTTGCTATCGATCGCCGCTCCGGTCTTGAGAAAGCGCTGGCTGCGCATCCTGATGTTCAGCTTCTTGATTTTCAGGTTGCTGATTGGCAATCGAGCAAGGCGTTCGACGTTGTCAGTGCATGGCTCACGCGTTTTGGCGATGACATTAAGGGCATCTGGTGCGCCAATGACGATATGGGTATTGGCGCATTGGAAGCCTTGCGCGCGGAAGGTCTTGCTGGCCAGATACCGATCACCGGCGTCGATGGTATTGGAACGGCAGTTGAAGCCGTGAAGAATGGCGAATTTGCAGCGACCGTTTCTTCCGACCCGTTCTGGCAGGGCGCGATGGGGCTTGCAATTCCTTACAGCGCACGCGCCGGGGTCTTTGATCCATCGAAAGAACCGAAAGATCACCGCGAGTTTTACGGAACGGCTGTGGTCGTGACGAAAGACAACGTCGATGATTTCTACGCAAACAACATCAAGAACACACCAAATCTTGATTTCAAGGACCTTTGGGGACGTGCAAGCGGACAGATCCGCGAGGGCTGATAAGCCCGTCGCGGTCTGAAACCTCCCGCCATACGTGGCGGAATATTGCCTGACAGGAAAAGCATATGAGAGTTGCGAGCCAGGATTTCACTCCGGCTGACGCTAAGGGCGTAGCCATGTCTAAAAACGGCCTCCAAAGCAGATTACCGGAGCTTATGCGCCGGCTCGCACCGCTTATCGTGTTGCTTGTGCTCTGTGTGGGGCTGGGGTTAATCAGTCCAAACTTCTTCTCGGTCAACAACTTCATACGCATTGCATCAGCTTCCGCAATTCCGGTCGTTCTGACACTCGGGGCGACTTTCGTGATCCTGCTTGGCAGTATCGATCTTTCGATTGAAGGCGTCATGGCACTGGCGGGGGTGGTGCTGGCTTCGCTGGTGGCAGCAGACAGTTCCTGGTTTGGCAGTATTGTCGGCGTAATAGCGGCGGTTGCGGTCGGAGCTGCAATGGGAGCCTTTTCCGGGCTGCTGCATGTCATCCTGCGGATACCGTCTTTCATGGTCACGCTTGGTATGTGGTTCATCGGGCTTGGCATCGCTACCTTAATAGTCGGGGGCGGAACGATTGCCATTCGAGAAGCAGCAGTGCGGAGTTTCGCATTGGAGCGTTTCGCAGGTCTTCCTTTCACCGTGTGGATTGCACTCGCGGCGCTGTTTGTCGCCTGGGTCGTGCAAAATCACACGCGTCTTGGTCGCCACATCTATGCCCTTGGCGGCGGCGAGGACATTGCGGTTCTATCCGGCGTGTCGGTGCTGCGTACCAAGCTCTTCGTCTTTGCAATGGCTGGCGCGTTCTACGGGCTTGGTGCCGTGCTTGCAGCGGCGCAACTGGGGCAGAGCAATGCCGATATTGGCACCGGGCGTCTCTTCACCACCATTACGGCTGTTGTGGTTGGCGGAACCTCGCTTTTGGGTGGGCAAGGTGGTGTTCTGCAATCGCTGCTTGGTGTTCTCATCGTTTCTGTTTTGGCTAACGGCATGGTTTTGCTCGGTATTCCGCCTTACCTGCAACAAGCAGTTCTCGGTCTGATGATTATCGGAGCGGTCGCCTATGCCACTCGCCGCACACGCTTCAAGATTGTGAAATAAGCCATGTTAACGATCAGTGGACTGACAAAATCATTTGGCAGTGTTCATGCTCTTAAGGGCGTGGATCTGGAAATTCATCCGGGCGAAGTTGTCGGCCTTGTTGGCGAAAATGGTGCAGGTAAATCAACCCTGATGCGCATTCTCGCAGGAACTCAGCGTCCAAGTGCGGGAACGATTACCCGCAATGGCAAGCCCTTCGCCGTCAACTCGCCCCAACAGGCGAACGAGCAAGGCGTTGCTATGGTGTTTCAGGAGCAGTCGCTGTTGCTGAACCTTTCGATTGCCCAGAATATATTTCTTGGTCAGGAACAGCGTTTCATCCGCTTTGGACTTGTGAACTGGCGCAAGATGAACGAGGCCGCTGTCAGGCATTTGAAACAGGTCGGTATTCGTGCCGATCCGGCAAGTCTTGCCGGGGATCTCTCCTTTGCAGAACGTCAAATGGTAGAACTTGCCAAGGCACTGTCGCTTGCCGATCGTGTCGATGGCGATCTGATCATTCTGCTCGATGAGCCGACATCGGTTCTGGAGCAGTCGGAAATCGATATCCTCTTTGAGCGTGTTCGTTCGCTTAAATCCCGTGCGAGCTTTGTCTTTGTTTCCCATCGTCTCGATGAAGTGCTGGAAATCAGCGACCGCATTTACGTGATGAAGGACGGGCAGGGCGTTGCCACGATGGATGCGCAGGGCGTCAACGGTGCCGATCTTCACCGCATTATGGTGGGCCGCGAGATGCACACCGAATATTATCTGGAGTCGGAGCAAACCGAACCGAGCACGCAGATTGCACTGGAAGCACGTAACCTGTCTTGCGCTGGCAAGTACAACAACATCGATCTGGCACTGCGCGAAGGCGAGATACTCGGCATTGCTGGTGTTATCGGCTCTGGGCGTGAAGAGTTGATCCGCAGTTTCTTCGGTTTTGAGACACCGACATCCGGCGAGATGTTCTTGAACGGCAAGGCGGTTAAACTCGCAAATCCGACTGAGGCCGTGGCACGAGGCATTGGCTATATTCCCAGCGAGCGCAGGCTCGAAGGCCTCGTCATGATGATGCCGATTTCTTCCAACATCACGCTGGCGCGTCTTGATGTTGTGGAAGGCCCGGTCGGTATTCAGCATCATCGTGAGACGGCTCTGGCCGAAGATTGGATCAAGAAACTCTCGATCCGCACACCTGGTCCTCATGCACTTTGTCAGGCGCTGAGCGGCGGCAACCAGCAGAAGGTGGTTCTGGCCAAGTGGCTGACGGCTGGTTCGCGAATTTTGATCCTCGATCATCCAACGCGCGGTGTCGATGTGGGTGCGAAAGAGGAAATTTTCCGTCTGATGCGTCAGTTAAGCCGCGAGGGCTATGCGATCATTCTCATCGCCGACACTCTTGAAGAGACTATCGGCCTGTCGCACAACATTCTTGTCATGCGCGATGGTGAAGTCACCGCCCGCATTCCTGCTCCGACTGGCGCAAAGCCGTCGCAGGTGCAACTCGTCGAGCACATGGTGTAATCATGAACGAGAAACCCACTCTCCCCCACGTTTCCAGCGCATCGACGGCCCTATCGGCCGCACGCTTGCGCCAATATGCGCCGCTCGCCTTTCTCCTTGTCATGGTCGTGCTTATCTCAGCTTATTCACCTGGCTTCGCCAGCGTAAATACCGGGCTGATCCTGCTTGCTGACACAATAGCGTTGTTCACGCTTGCTGCTGGTTTGTCTTTTGTCATCGTTATTGGTGGTATTGATCTGAGCCTGCCTGCTGTGGCTTCGCTGGCAAGTGTTGTGACGGCGCTGCTTTTGCCCGAAACTGGACTGCTGGCCTTTCCGCTGGCGCTCCTGTGCGGTGTTGCGGCTGGTCTTTTCAGTGGCCTGGTTCATGTGCGCCTGAAAATCCCGTCCTTCATTGCAACACTTGCAACCGGCGGTGTGGTCTCAGGCATAGACCAGATGAGCGATTTTTCGCGGCAAAGCCGCTAGGTTTTCCTTGTAGAGCCAATATTGGTTTTGGAAGGAACGACCATGGAGAAAATAGTTTATGTAGGCCTCGACGTCCATGCTGATACA
>Ga0308157_10001188_pt1 | contig 58782 bp, 43 predicted proteins | sample PhyBR1_FD_201035 | JGI IMG/M metagenome (GOLD analysis project Ga0308157, IMG submission 201035) | Phyllosphere microbial communities from UC Gill Tract Community Farm, Albany, California, United States - DLSLB.R1 | ecosystem: Host-associated > Plants > Phyllosphere > Unclassified | place: USA... | reverse complement strand
GAATTAGTTTCGAACATTACTCCAAAATTATTAAAATACAAAATCATCAATACATATCCGCATGATACAGCTTCATTTACGGAAGGTTTTGAGTTTTATAACGATACTTTATACGAAAGCACAGGCTTAAATGGAAAATCTTATTTAAGAAAATACGATTATAAAACAGGGAAAATTTTCAAACAAATAGACTTGGATTCTAAATATTTTGGCGAAGGAATCACTTTTATCAATGGAAAATTATTTCAATTAACTTGGCAAGAAAAAACAGGTTTTATATATAATGCTAAAACATTGAAACTTGAAAAAACCTTTACATACGAAAAAGATATTGAAGGTTGGGGTATGACAAATGATGGAAAATACATTTATCAAACAGATAAAACAGAAAAAATTTGGAAAATGGATCCAAATACCCAAAAAATGATTGATTATATCAATGTTTATTCTGGAGATTCAAAAATAAAAGCCATTAATGAATTAGAATGGATTAATGGAAAAATTTTTACTAACGTTTGGCAAAAAGATGCTATTGCAGTGGTAAATCCAAACAGCGGAGCTGTAGAAGGAATTTTAAATATGTCAGATTTACGTAAATTACTAAAAGTAACACCCGATGATGTTTTAAACGGTATTGCCTACAACCCAAAAACCAAAACTATTTTTGTAACTGGAAAAAATTGGGACAAAATGTTCGAAATAACAGTTTCTGAATAATTTTTTTTTCAAAACACAGATTTCACAAATTTCACGAATTACTTGGTGATAATTTGTGAAATTTGTGTTTTTATTACACCCTTTACATTATGATTACTTTAATTATCAACATAAAAGAGCTTCTTCAGGTTCGCGACAATTCAGTTTTAAAAGTTTCTGGAGCTGAAATGGCTGTTTTACCAACTATTAAGAATGCTTTTTTACTGCTTAAAGACGATTTAATCGCAGATTTTGGAGAAATGAAAAACCTTCCCGAAATCAATGCTGATAAAATCATTGATGCTAAAGGAAAAATAGTTTTACCTTCTTGGTGTGACAGTCATACGCATATCGTTTATGCTGGCAATCGTGAGCAAGAATTTGTCGATCGAATCAATGGGATGACCTATGAAGAAATCGCCAATCGCGGCGGCGGAATTTTAAATTCAGCTAAAAAGCTAAACGAAACTTCAGAAGAGGAAATCTACAATCAATCAAAAGCAAGGCTAGAAGAAGTCATACAATTAGGAACTGGTGCTGTCGAAATCAAATCAGGCTATGGATTAACTGTTGAAGGCGAACTCAAAATGCTTCGAGTAATTCAACAATTATCTCAAAATTATCCGATAACCATAAAAGCAACTTTTCTTGGCGCACATACCTTCCCTACTGCTTTTAAAGAAAATAAAAAAGGATATATTGATTGTATAATCAACGAAATGCTACCACAAATTGCCAAAGATAAATTGGCTGATTTTATTGATGTGTTTTGCGAAACCGGTTATTTTTCTGTTGAAGACACTGAAAAAATAATTGCGGCTGGAATACAATTTGGTTTAAAACCAAAAATTCACGTCAACCAATTCAATTCTATAGGTGGTATTCAAGCTGGTGTAAAATACAATGCGCTTTCTGTAGATCATTTGGAAATAATGACTTCTGAAGACATAGAAGCATTAAAAAACACTGAAACAATGCCAGTAGCTTTACCTTCTTGCTCTTATTTCATAAATATTCCCTACGCTCCTGCACGCGAAATGATTTCAGCAGGACTTCCATTAGCACTTGCAACGGATTTTAATCCTGGTACGACTCCGTCTGGAAACATGAATTTTGTTGTTGCTACCGCCTGCATCAAGATGAAAATGACTCCAGAAGAAGCCATAAATGCAACAACCCTTAACGGCGCTTATGCAATGGGGATTTCAAAAACTCATGGAAGTATCACGAAAGGGAAAAAAGCCAATTTAATCATAACTAAAGAGATCCCATCCTATTATCAATTGCCTTATGCTTTTGGCAGTAATTTAATTGACACTATAATTTTGAATGGAAAAATAATTGACTAATTTCTCTAAACTAATTAAATCAAAAAGAGCGAAACCCTTAACGAGTTTCGCTCTTTTTGTTTAAACATATATTTTAAAATTTACTTCAAAGTAAAATTTGAAGATGCAACCAACTGATCTTTATCGAAAACATTTACAGAATACAATCCTTTAGCAAAATCTTTTCCTGGTAAATCTTGAGAAACTTGAACAGTTTTGTTTTCGTACTTCACACTAGAAATAAAACTATAGTTCAATTCTTTTTCTCCGAAAGTAGCTCTTTTAGCTTCACCCAAAACATTATTTTTACTATCAATTACTTGAACATAATAATCTTTGTCTCCAGATTTAGCAACTGAATTTTCAGCAATGGTAAAACTAATTTTAAGAACATCTGCTCTACTAGCTTTGTCCGTTGCAATTTCTTTTCCTGAACTTTTCAACTTATAAGCTGCTGTTTGCAAATTCAAAATGGATAATTTAGAAGCTTTTTCAACTGTTTTAGATAATTCTTCATTTTGACCAACTAAAACTTCATTGAATTTTTTTGATTCTCCCAAAACAACAACAGTACTATCACGTTGATTAGCTAAAGTAACATTTTGTTTTTTCAAACCTTCATTTTCTGCCATCAATTCTTTCATGTGATTTTGCATCGATCTAACCTGACTTTTGTATTTTGATAAGTCACCATTAGATTTTTTAAGCTCATCCATCAAGTTTACTACTTTATCTCTTTCTTGTAGTAATTCTTCTGACATTGAAGTGTTTTCAGCAATAGCTGCATCATAAGTTGCTTTTAGGTTTTGCAAGTCTTTCATAACAGACTCTTTTTCAGAACCTACCTTTACAACTTCCGTTTGAATGTTATCAACATCTGATGACATTTTAAAGATATACACTAAACTTCCCACTAATAAAACAGCCAAAACAGCTATTACAGCTTTAAGGCTTGAATTGTTTTTTTGATTTTCCATGTTAAAATATTATTGTTTTTATACAAATTTAATAATATACATAACGCAACTTACCACAATTATATTATTTTTGGGAAATATTTTTTTTATGGAAAAACTTATACTATTTAACATCAATGATTTATCCAAAATAACCAATCATAGAAGTGGTGAAATTAAGTTTGGGGAGAAAATGCTGACTATTCCAAAAGACACTGATCCATTTAATTTCATCAAAAATAGTGACGCTAAGTTTGTTATTTTCGGAATTCCTGAAGACATTGGTGTAAGAGCTAATTATGGCAGACCTGGTGCCGCATCAGCTTGGCAAAGTGCGATAGCAAGTATTGCTAATATTCAGCATAATCGTTTTTCAAAAGGAAATCAAATCATCGTTTTAGGCCACTTAGACCTAAACCAAGAAATAAAAGAATCTGAACAATTAGATTTCCACGACATTGATGATCGCTCTAAATTGAGTCAATTAGTTGAAAAAATAGACAAAGAAGTATCTCATATTATTTGTAAAATCATTCAATCTGGCAAAATTCCAATAGTTATTGGTGGTGGTCATAATAATTCTTATGGAAATATAAAAGGAGCTGCATTAGCCAAAGGAAAAGCCATAAATGCGGTCAATTTTGATGCACATTCTGACTTCCGAATTTTAGAAGGTCGTCATAGTGGTAATGGCTTTTCATATGCTTTTGAAGAAGGTTTTTTAAAAAAATATTTCATTTTTGGACTTCATGAAAATTACACTTCCAAAAGTGTTTTAGATATCATTAAAAAAATTGATGACCGAGTTCGTTACAATACTTATGACAGTGTCAACATCAGAAAGGAGAAAAAATTCCAAGAAGAAATGGTCGTTGCCCTAGATTTTATCAAAAATGATCCTTTTGGAATCGAAATCGATTTGGATGCTATTCCTAACATTGCTAGTAGTGCTATGACTTTGAGTGGTTTTTCAATCGAAGAACTTCGACAATTTGTATCCTTTTTTGCAAAAAACAAAAATGCAACTTATTTACATGTTTGTGAAGGCGCTCCAGATTTAGGAGAAGAAAAAAACAATCATTTAATCGGGAAACTCATTGGCTATTTAGTAACCGATTTTATGAAATCGCATAATTCTATTGTGATTTAATCGAAACAACAACTTTCTTCTTAAAATCAAATTAATATTCATACAGAATAATAACACTATCTTTGCAGCCTTATCTATGTACTTAATACAAGATAATTAATATCAAAAATATGTTATTCGAAGATTTATCACTTTCAAAAAGTATCCAAAGAGCTGTATTTGAAGAAGGCTATACTGAAGCAACACCTATTCAGGAACAATCCATTCCAATTGTATTAGCAGGAAAAGATTTAGTAGGTTGTGCTCAAACAGGAACTGGAAAAACTGCTGCATTTGCAATACCAATCATACATCAATTACATCGAATTGTTGGTTCGTCCAAAAAAGCAAAAGTAATTAGAGCACTTGTTGTTACACCAACTAGAGAATTAGCCGTTCAAATTGGACAAAGTTTTGACACCTATGGCAAATACACCAATTTAACGCAATTAACTATTTTTGGAGGAGTTTCTCAAAATCCTCAAGTGGATGCATTAAAAAATGGAATTGACATCTTAATTGCAACACCAGGGCGTTTATTAGACTTACACAAGCAAGGTTTTATTGATTTAAACCATTTGCACACTTTAGTTCTAGATGAGGCTGATCAAATGCTGGATATGGGTTTTGTGAATGATGTCAAAAAAATTGTAAAACTGACCCCAAAAAACAGGCAAACACTTTTCTTTTCTGCAACTATGCCAATTGCGATAAGAGAATTGGCTGAAATGTTTCTTACTGATCCGGAAACAGTAACGGTTTCTCCAGTTTCATCTACAGCAGAAACTGTTGAACAACGTGTTTATTTTGTTGAAAAAGGCGAAAAAAGAAATTTATTATACCATTTGATAAAAAATGAAAACTTATCAGATGTCCTCGTTTTTTCAAGAACAAAACATGGAGCTGACAACGTGGTAAAAGCACTAAGAAAAAAAGATATTCCCGCCGAAGCTATTCACGGTGATAAATCACAAAATGCTAGACAACGAGTTCTAGATGCATTTAAAAACAAAGAAGTAGGAGTTCTTGTGGCTACCGACATTGCTGCCCGTGGAATAGATATTGACCAATTACCATTTGTTATTAATTTTGATCTACCAAATATTCCTGAAACTTATGTGCATCGCATCGGAAGAACTGGTCGTGCAGGAAATGGTGGAATTGCCATTTCGTTTTGTGGTAAAGATGAAAAAGACTATTGGAAAGACATTCAAAAACTAATAAAAGTGGATGTAAAAACCATAAATGATCATCCTTATCCTTGGCATTCGGGTAGTCCTGATACAACCGAAAAACCTAAAAATTCAAATCGAAGCGGAGGAGCTCATAAATCTAGAAAATCAAGTGCTTCAAAGCAAAACAAAAAACGCTGGTATTAATTTCAACGTTTAAATTCATAAAAAAAACATCTTTTAAATCAGTTTAAAAGATGTTTTTTTTCTTAAATTAATATGCTTCTCCTTGCGCTATGTTCTTATTTTTTAAGATAAGACAATTAATAATTTTAAATAACTGAACCGATTCAAATGGTTTCACAATAATATCATTCATTCCTGCCATGATTGCCTCATCTGTTATCTCATTTTTATCAAAAGCTGTCAAAGCAATTATAGGTGTCTGAATATCTTTCTTTCTTATTCTTCTTGAGGTTTCAAATCCATTCAGCAAAGGCATATTGATATCCATCAAAATAACATCAAAATCTTCCTGATCTATTATTTCTAAAGCTTTAAAACCATCATCAACAACTTTGCAGGAATAATTATTCTTCTCAAGAGTTTTTCTAGTAATCAATTGGTTGATATGATTATCTTCAACAACAAGTACTTTAAAAACCTGGCTTGAAGTCAAATCAACCTGTATATTATTTATAATTTGATTTACTTTTAAAATATTAGATTCAAAATCAATACAAAAAGTAAAAACTGTCCCTTTTCCCAACACACTTTCGACAGTAATATCACTACCAAAAAGTTCCAATAATCGTTTAACTATTGACAATCCCAAACCTGTTCCTTGATAATCCAATTCTTTTCGACCTACTTGAACAAATTTTTCAAAAATCTTATCTTGGTCAATTGTGTCTATACCAATTCCGTTATCTTTAATTTTAAATTCAATGGAATGAATTTCATCTTTTACAGCTATCTGTTTGGCTGTAATTTCAATCTTTCCATTTTTTGTAAACTTCAAAGCGTTACTTACTAAATTCATCAAAATTTGGGCAAATCGAAGTTTATCCCCTATTAAATTTTCAGGAATTAAAGGATCTACGTCAATAAATATTTGATTATTATTTTTTTTGGCGATGAAAGACAATGAGTTTTTTATCATACGAAATTCATCCGTCAAATTAAAAGTCATATTATCTAAAATAATTTTATTCTCTTCAATTTTATTTATCTGTAAAATATCGTTAACCAATGATAACAAATAACGGGCAGAGAATTTTAAAGAATTAAGATGAGGACTTTCGGCAAGTTCTTTGTGTTCTTCCAAAAGTAAATCAGTAATACCCACTACGCCATATAATGGAGTTCTTAATTCATGACTTATCGTAGAAACAAACTGGGTTTTTAACATGGCCGATTCTTCTGCTTTTCTGTTAGCTATAATCAACTCCTCATTGGCTAACATCAAATCAGCATTAGATTTTAGTCTAAATCTATTGTTTTTAATTAATGAATTTAGGAAAAGTAATAAAACGAAAATGGCTATTATAAAAAGTAAAACAATAATTCTTGATTTCTTCAAACTTTGAAATTGCAAATCCTTTTCGTTTTCAATTTTATCAATTGTTCTTTTATATTCATCTAATTGAAAATTTACCCCTTCAACATTCGCTTTGGCTAACTTTTCTTCGGCATAAATTTCTTCATTGAGCTTGTTATAAATGTCTAAATTTTCGTAGGCTTGTTTATAATCTTTCTTTTTTAATAAAAATTTGGAATATTCTAAGTGCGCAAAAGATAAGTCTGATTTTTCCTTTAACAATTTACCTAATCGAATTGCTTCTTTAAAAAAGGATTCTGCTTTTGCATTTTCATTTTTAAAATTATAGTACATGCCGTTAAGCATATTCACTACAACCACAACAAAATTATCATTCCTCTTTTTATAGTAAAAATCAATCATTCGCAGACTTTCTTCCCCTTCTTTGAACTTCCCAATATCAAAAAGTGCCCACGTTAGATTGAGATTTGTCAAAGCCATTTGAGAAGAATCGGGAATTTTTTTACTGTATTCTAATGCCTTTCGATAATAAAAAATCCCTTTTTCGTATTTCTTTTTTTCAAAACAAAATACATTACCAAGGTTATTATTTACTCTTTGTTTTATGGAATCATTTTGAGTTAAATCCGCATAAACTAACGCCTTATTATAGTAAAAAATAGCCTTATCAAATTCGACTAAAGCATTAAAATTGGCGGCAACATTGTTATAATTTTCAGCAATAAGAGTATTGTCTTTTAAAGATATTGCTTTGGACAAAGCTAATCTTGAAATCAATAAAGATTTCTCAAAATCTCCTGATTCTCTTAATTTTGTAGCTGATTCTATTAATTTATTTATTTCTTTTTTAGTAGGCAATTGAGTCTGCCCAATTAATTTTGTATTTAAAAAATTAAAACATAAAAGAATCATTAAAACTATCTTTATTGGGGGCATAATAGAAGTTTTTTTTCAAATATACGCTAAATAGTAAGATTTAGCCCCTTTTATCAAGAATATTTAAAATCAAAATTGAATTAAAAGAATAAAAAAAAGCAGTTCCTTTAAAAAAGTAACTGCTTTTATATCAAAACATTAAACTTATCTCTAGTTAAATCTTAAAAATTTATTTTATGCTTCCTCACTTTCCTCTTCCCATTTGCCTACTACAGATGTAGCCAATGCATTTCCTAAAACATTTGTCGCTGTTCTAAACATATCGCAAAAATGATCTATAGGCAATATTAATGCAATCCCTTCAATTGGTATTTTAAACATCCCACAACTTGCAGCAACAACAACCAAACTTGCTCTTGGAACTCCTGCAATCCCTTTACTAGTAAGCATTAAAACCAAAAGCATCGTAAATTGTGTTGGATAATCAAGATGAATTCCATAAGCTTGAGCAATAAAAATACCTGCAAAAGTCATGTACATCATACTTCCATCAAGGTTAAATGAGTACCCCAATGGCAACATAAAAGATACTATTTTATCTTTAACTCCAAATTTTTCTAATTCTTCAGTAAGTTTAGGGAAAACAGCTTCAGAACTGGTGGTTCCAAAAGCAACAATAAGCGGCCCCATTATATGCTGTAATAATGACTTCATTCTTTTACCAAGAAAAATAAATCCTACAGCAACCAAAACTGCCCATAGAGTCCCAATTCCTATTAAAAATGATCCGAAAAATTTGAAATACGTTATGGCTAATTCTTGAAAATCCCGAACAGCAAATACTCCTGCAATAGCTCCAAAAACTCCTAATGGAGCAAATTTCATTACATAGTTTACCATTTTCAAGACAACATGTGAAGTTCTATCCAAAAAATCAATAACTGGTTTTGAATAATCTCCTAATGATGCAGCTGCCAACCCAAAGAAAATAGAAAAAATTACAATCTGTAAAATTTCATTAGTAGCCATTGCCTCAAAAAGACTTTTAGGAACAATATGTTCAACGAAATTTTCAAAAGACAAACTTTGTGTTTTTGCTGTTACGTCAGAAACAGTCGCTAAGTCAATATTTGACAAATTTAATCCGACACCTGGTTGTAGCAAATTAACATACAACATTCCAATTAATAAGGAAACAAAAGAAGCAGTAAAAAACCAACCTAAGGCTTTTCCTCCAATTCTACCAACTGTTTTAATATCCCCCAATTTTGCAATTCCAACCACCAGAGTCGTAAAAACTAATGGCGCAATAATCATCTGAACTAATCTAATAAAAATAGTAGCCAGCATTTTAATTTTGCTACTAAACTCTTGAGTAGTTTCGACCGTGGTTGAATTGTGAATGATAACACCTAAAATTGCTCCTAAGAGCATTGCAATAAGAATTTGACCAGTTAATCCTTTGAAAAAGGAAGTTTTTTGGGTTTCAGTTGTAATCATTTAATTAATTTCAAGGTTAATTTTCAATACTTAGCTCGTCAAAACACTGAATATCTTCTCTTTTGAAAAATTTGTTTTTGAAAATATTTTCAATTACAAATACGTTTTATTCAACAGAAAGAAATCAGCCAAAACAATTGCAGCCATTGCTTCAACAATAGGAACTGCACGAGGAACAACACAAGGATCATGCCGCCCTTTACCTGTCATTTCGGTAATATTTCCTTTATTATCTAAAGATTCTTGTTTTTGCATTAAAGTAGCCACAGGTTTGAAAGCTACTCTGAAATAAATATCCATTCCGTTACTTATTCCTCCTTGAATTCCTCCTGAACGATTCGTTTTTGTAGTTCCGTCTGGATTGTACAAATCATTGTGTTCGCTCCCTTTCATTTTTACACCTTCGAATCCGCTTCCAAATTCAAAACCTTTTACAGCATTGATAGATAACATAGCTTTTCCTAACTCAGCATGTAATTTATCAAAAACAGGCTCTCCTAAACCAATAGGCACATTTTGAATAACACAAGAAACTGTACCTCCAACTGTATCTCCTTCTTTACGAATTTGACGGATATATTCTTCCATTTCTGCAGCAGCTGCTTCATCTGGGCAACGTACAGGATTACTTTCTATTTTGGAAAAATCCAATTCCTGATACGGTTTATCCATAAAAATTGGACCTACCGAAGAAACATAAGCATTAAATTTTATTTCTGGCAACATTTGTTTTGCAATAGCACCAGCTACTACTCTACTTGCAGTTTCGCGTGCAGAACTACGTCCTCCTCCTCTATAATCTCTTACACCATACTTTTTTTCATATACATAATCAGCATGACTTGGTCTGTAATTATCTTTAATATGGGAATAATCGTCTGATTTTTGATTGGTATTTGGAATAATAAAACCGATTGGTGTACCAGTAGTTTTTCCTTCAAATATTCCAGATAAGAATTGTACATCATCTGGTTCTTTTCTCTGAGTAACAATTGCTGATTGACCTGGTTTTCTTCTTGACATTTCAAACTGAATTGCATCTAGGTCTAATTGAATTCCTGAAGGACATCCATCAATAATTCCTCCCAAAGCTTCTCCATGTGATTCACCAAAAGTGGTTATTCTATATAGTGTTCCGTAGCTATTTCCTGCCATTATAATAATTTTTCAGCAAATGTAAGTTTTATGAATTAAACTAAAAATTATAAATTAGTAATATTTCATATTAATCCTTATAATATGCTACAAATCTTCTCATTATTAAGCGTATCAATGACAAAACTTCACAACCTTAATTCGTTTTTGAAGACTACGACAAAAAGAAATTGAAACCTAACAAAGATTTCAGAAGTAATAAAAAAACCATCTTAATTTTAAAAATTAAGATGGCTAAAAAATTTAATTATATCGTGTTGCTATTTGTATTTATTAATAGCTTTTTGATACAAATCCTCATAGATAGGTAAAATGTTTTTGATGTCAAATTTCTCTGCTACATGCAATGCATTTTTTTTGAAATCATTCAGAACATTATCATCTTTTAATATTTTCAAAGCATTCTCAGCCATTTCATTAATTTCTCCAACATCGCTCAAATAACCCGAAATCCCATTCTCATTCACTTCAGGCAAACCTCCAGAATTACTAGAAATTACAGGAACACCACATGCCATTGCTTCAAGTGCAGCTAAACCAAAACTTTCTGTTTCAGAAGGTAACAGAAATAAATCACTAAGACATAAAATTCTATCAATTTCGTTACTGTTTCCAAAAAATATCACTTTATCTTCAATTCCATACTTTCTACATAATTTTTCGGCTTTCTCCTTTTCGGGTCCATCACCAACCATCATTAATTTAGCTGGAATTTCTTTTTGAATCTTATAAAATATTTTTATAATATCTGGAATACGTTTTACTTTTCGGAAATTGCTGATATGGGTAATAATTCTTTCCTCAGGATTTGCCATAACCGAACGACTGCAAGGAACCGCTGGATCGTACTCGTTCTTGTTTAATTCGATGAAATTCGGAATAACCTGAATCTTATTCTTTATGTTAAACAACTTTAATGTGTCATCTTTCAAACTTTGAGAAACCGAAGTCACATAGTCTGATTTATTAATACTAAAAGTTACCGCAGGCTTGTAAAAAGGATGATTCCCTACCAATGTAATATCTGTTCCGTGTAATGTTGTTACCATCGGAATATCAATTCCTTCGTCTTTCAGCATTTGTTTTGCCATATAACCTGCATAAGCATGCGGAATAGCATAATGCACGTGTAATAGTTCTATTTTGTACAATTTAACCATATCTACCAGCTTACTTGACAAAGCCAATTCATAAGGTTGAAAATGAAAAAGCGGGTATTCAGGAACGATTACTTCATGATAATGCACTTTGGGATTTAATAATGCCAAACGCACTGGCTGACTATAAGTAATAAAATGAATTTCGTGACCTCTTCTAGCTAATTCTAAACCTAACTCAGTTGCAACTACTCCACTTCCTCCAAAGGTTGGATAACAAACAATTGCTATTTTCATATATATTTTGATTGTTTTTTATTGATCACACTTAATATCACTAACAGTATATATTGCTGTTTTGAGCATTTTAGGCATGATTTTTAAGTGAAACGAAAGTAAGGAGATTAGACGGTGTTTATTATGAAAAAAAAGTTAAATTTTAACAATTTAAAAATTCACAATACCCTAAAAGAACCTATTAAGTTACAACTATTTTAAAGAAATCATTCCCAAAGTTTTTTTTGATGAGAACCTCTTTTCTTATTAATCCACTTATTTAATTTATAACATAAAAAAGCTGAACCACTACCCACAATAGCTCCCACAAAAACATCTGAAGGGTAATGTACTCCAAGGTGCATGCGGGAATATCCTACCGAACCAGCCCATAAAAAAGAAGGAGCAATTACATACCATTTAGGATATGCCATACTCAATGAGGTAGCTGTCGCAAAAGCTGAAGAAGTATGAGCTGAAGGAAATGAATAACTAGATTCTTCTGTAACATTATCAATCTCCGGATAAGTTTCATAAGGTCTATCTCGCTTGACACTAACTTTTAAAACATAAGAAATAAAGGCTGATGCAGCTAAACTTTCTCCTATAAAAATTGCTTTTTTCTTAGTTGTACTGTCCTTTTCAATCAATCCGATTGTGTAAATAATAATAGGAGCTCCAACACTAACAGGCATTGCGCTATTGGTTATCCCCTTCATAAAAGGATCTAAATCCGTATTTCTATTCAGATTGATTTTTTTTAAAAGATCAATGTCTGAGTTTTGAGCATTTGAACTTAAACAACAAAAAAAGAATATAAAAAAGGCAAAAAACTTAGACATCTTTAGATTTTGATTCAATTAAAAAAAACGACTGTGCCAACTATCAGCTGCAGGAACTTCCCAAGAATCGTTGAATTCTTCGATATTGTTCACTAAATTATTAAAGACAATTGTGTTTTCAGTAACCGCTTTATCTTTAACCATTTTCTTAAAATCGATTAATGTCTTGTGTGCAATATGTTCCCCAAGTTTGAAGGTAACATTCATTTTATCCAACAAATCAACATCGTATTTTTTTTCTAAACTTTGAATAAATTCTACTGAAGAATCAATAGAACATCCAGTCGCAGCCTGAACCTCTTGGTTTACAGCCAAAATAATAAAACGATTGTATTTTAATAAATAAGAAGATTCAAGGCTAGTTCCGTGTGCTGCCCATTCGTTTAGGAATGACTGCAAATCAGTTTCAATTTCAGAAAATTCGGCATCCGAAAATTTTCTATTTGATTGATAAATCCAAATTCTGGATTCTCCGGGTAAATTTTCAAAAGGAACGTACATATTAATTATGAATTATGAGTTGTGAATTATGAATTTAAAGTCTGACTTTATAATTCGTAATTTATTTTATTTATAAATCTTGAGCATTAGCAATTAATTCAGCAATGTCCATTACTTTAACTTCTCCCTCTTTTTCTTTGTTTTTAACACCATCTGTTAACATGGTATTACAGAAAGGACAAGCTGCTGCTATAATATCGGGTTTAGTTTCTAGAGCATCTTCAGTTCTTTCCACATTGATTTCTTTGTTCCCTGGTTCAGCATCCTTAAACATTTGTGCTCCTCCTGCTCCACAGCATAAACCATTTGCTTTAGAACGCTTCATTTCTGTCAATTCAACATCCAATTTCTGAATTAAATCTCTTGGCGCTTCGTATATATTATTTGCTCTTCCTAAATAACATGGGTCATGGAAAGCAATTCTTTTTCCTTTAAACTGTCCACCTTCAATTGTTAATCGACTTGAGTCTAATAATGATTTAAGGAATTCTGTGTGATGAACCACTTCATAATGACCTCCCAATTCTGGATATTCATTTTTTAAAGTATTAAAACAATGCGGGCAAGCAGTAACAATTTTCTTTGCTTCATAAGCATTCAAAACTTCAATATTCATCATCGCCTGCATTTGAAACAAGAATTCATTACCTGCTCTTTTTGCTGGATCTCCTGTACAACTTTCTTCTGTTCCAAGAACAGCAAATTCTATATTGGCACGATTCAATATTCGCACAAATGCTTTTGTTATTTTCTTTGCTCTATCGTCAAAACTTCCTGCACAACCTACCCAAAACAAAACTTCTGGTTGTTTTCCTTGAGCAAACATTTCTGCCATTGTTGGCACTATTAAACTTTCTGACATAACTCTTATAGTATTATTTCCTGCAAAAAATAAAAACCTCTTTTACAAGTATTTTTTTTTCATTCATTTAAAACAATCAGAAAACTAATTTTCGTTTTTCCAATTCAAACGATCCTGCTGACTGTATTGCCATGGAGCACCATTGTTTTCAATATTAGTCATCATCGCATTTATAGGCATTGGCGCAGCACTTTGTTCCATTACAAGATAACGTCTCATATCCATAATGATAGAAAGCGGGCTAATATTTACAGGACATTCGTCAACACAAGCATTACACGAAGTACAAGCCCATAATTCCTCTGGTGTGATATAATCATTCAATAACGATTTATTATCTGGAACGAAAACGCCTTTGTTAGCATCGATATTGCGTCCTACTTCTTCAATTCGATCTCTCGTATCCATCATAATTTTACGAGGAGATAATTTTTTACCCGTTTGATTTGCTGGACAGGAAGATGTACAACGACCACATTCCGTACAAGTGTAGGCATTCAGTAATTGCACCCAATTTAAATCTTGAATATCACTAGCACCGAACTTGACTGGAGTTTCATTTTCTGAAACTGGTGCTGCCGCAAAAGGATCAGCGTTGGGATCCATCATTAATTTTACTTCAGCAGTAACAGAAGCTAAATTATCAAACTGACCCTGTGGATTTAAATTTGCAAAATAGGTATTTGGAAAAGCTAGTAGAATATGAAGGTGTTTTGAAAAATATAAATAATTCATAAACACTAAGATTCCAACGATATGCAACCACCAAAAACCTTCATTAAGTAACATTACCAACTCATTTGACATTCCATTAAAAACTGGAGCTATAAATTGACTAATCGGAAAAGAACCAGCTTTTATAAAATGAGAGAACCCTCCGGGTACATTTTGCAAATGCAAATCAGAAGCATTCATCAACAAAAACAAGGTCATCAAAAGCATCTCAAAATATAAGATGTAATTGGCATCACTTTTAGGAAATCCTTTTAAATCAGGATTGAAAAAACGTTTTAATTTTATAATATTTCTTCTAATCCAAAATGAAGTTACGGCAACAAGAACTAAAACAGCTAGTATTTCAAAAGAGCCTATTAAAATATCATAAACTACTCCAATTGGAGCAAAAATTCTATGCGTCCCAAATAAGCCATCAATAATAATTTCTAATAATTCAATGTTGATGATCACAAAACCAACATAAACAATAATGTGCAATACTCCAGCAATAGGCCGCTTTACCATTTTGGATTGCCCAAGAGCAATCATTGCCATATTTCTCCACCTTGCTTTTGCGTTATCCTTACGATCAACAGCAATTCCAAGATTAATATTTCTGATAATTTTTTTGACATTCAAATAAAAATATCCGAATCCAATGATCAAGACAATGGCAAATAACACATTACTAAGATAAGTCATGGAATTAGTTTTTTACGTTTGTAATAGAATCTTTTGGAGCAACGTAAGGTTTATTTTTTTTACCAAAAACAGAAACATTTACATAACGAGTCGGATTCAATCTTACATCTTCTAAAAGCAATTCAAGTTCTTTTGAAGTTTTGGCCAAATTATTATACAAAGCTTCATCTTTCATTAATTTACCCATCGTTCCTTTACCTGCTTCCATATCTTTCATTATGCCATCGACTTTGCTTAACGTTGCATTTAAATTTCTAACGGTAAGACCTAAATCAGCTTTATTCAATGAATCGGAAATCTTAACAAAATTATCTGAAACTTTATTGAAGTTGGTAACAACTCCTTTTAATTGTCCTTTATTTTCTTCTAAAATCACATTGGCATTTGCCGCAACTTTGTGGAATTGCTCCATAGTCGCACTAAGTTCAGCTAAGCTCTTTTTTAAATCAGCTTTTCCTTTAGCATCTAAAACCTCATTGAAACTTACAACTAATTGATCTGCACTAGTCATTAATTTTTCAAGCTTTTTCATAACTGGAGTTGCCTTATCACCTAACGAATCCATCAATCCAAGTTGAACAACACCTTTTAAATAATCTCCACTTTCAGCAATATTTTTATCATTAAAATTTGGATGAATAGCTAATTGTTTACCACCAATAAGACTAGCGTCATAAATCGCAGCAGTACTTGATTTAGAGATTGGAAAATCAGTATCAATTTGTAATGCGACTAGTAAAGTTCCTTTTTCAGTTATTGTTATGGTTTTTACTTTTCCAATAGAAAGTCCATTAATAGTAACGGGAGCAGATGGTGTAAGCCCTTCTACGTTTTCATATTCGACGTAAAAAATTTTATAATTAATAAAAAGATCTTTTCCTTTTAAATAACTATATCCCCAGATAAATAATAAAATTGATGTTATAACTAAAATAGCCGTCTTTATTTCTCTTGTAATTTTCAAAATCCTTGTTTTTTTTTTAGTAAGTAAATTTAATGTAAAATATTTGAACTAATAATTATTTGATTGCTTCTTGAATACTAATTTTTTTACCATTTCTAAATGCTATCAAAAAAGCTGTATCATATCCTTTGGCTTTAACTTCCTTTAATCGATTCTTAGCTTCTTCATAATCATTCATTTCACCATATTGATATTTATAAATATTATCTTCTTTAATAACAGAAACGTTTTTTAATCCTTTGAAATTTCTAGGTTCCAAAGCCAACTTTTTCTTGCTAGCCGAAAGTTGAATTTTATATATTATCCCTGAATTGTCTTCCTTTACAATCGTTTTATTAGTATCAGGCGTTTCTCCTTTTTTTTCTTGATTTTCTTTAAGTATCTGTGAAGGCTTTTCGCCAACGTTTTCTGCACCTCCATCACCAAAATACTCGTTTTTATAACTTAGGATAGCATTGGCAATTGCTCTAGCAATATCATTTTGACCTTCTTCTGAATTGAGTAAATCTCCTTCTACTGGATTGGAAACAAATCCTGTTTCAATTAAAACTCTAGGCATGTAAGCTTTATGTAAAACCATAAATGGCGCTTGCTTGACACCACCATGACGTAATTTTTTACCTAATAATGCAAAAGCATCTTCCACTTTACTTGCCAATGAAATACTGTTTTCCAAATATTCCTCTTGCATTAGAGTCATCCCAATCATTGTTTCAGGAGAATTAGGATCAAATCCTTCATATTTTTGTTTATAATCTTTCTCTAAAGTAATTACTGCATTTTCCTTTTTTGCAACCTCTAAATTAGAAGCTGTTTTATTCATACCCATTACATAAGTCTCAGTACCATCTGCAGCCCGATTATTATTAGCATTACAATGAATGGAAACAAAAATATTTGAATTGGCTCTATTAGCGATATTAGCTCTTTCTTTCAAATCAATAAAGACATCTGTCTTTCTAGTATATATAACAGTCACTTTTGAATTTGACTCCAAAATTTTACCGACTTTTAACACTATGGCTAACGCAATATTTTTCTCTATCCTACCACTATAAACAGCACCAAAATCATGAGCGCCATGACCCGCATCTAAAGTAACTTTAAAATTATTGGTTTGTCCATAAGTGCCAATCAACGACATTATTAATAAAAATGTGAATGCAATTTTTATTTTTTTTGATATATACATCTAATAGTCATTTAATTATAAGACTTCCGTTATAAATTCGTGTTTTGATTATTTTTGCAAAAAAAATATAGTAATTTTGGCAAATCAATAACCTAGTCATTATTTTACAAAAATAGTATTTAAACCTTTGCATACAAACTTATTTAATATCGTTTTGCTATCAATTTTCCTAACTCTAGGTAGTGCACATTTATATTCACAAGATATAAAAGGCAAACAGACAACTGTCTCTCCTAAAAAACAAGAAGTTAAGAAACCTACTGAAGACACTATCAATAAAAATCCAACAGCAAATTCCGCTACTGATACCGTTAAATTAGATACAATTAAAGTTCAAAAAAAGTTTCTGGATGGTAAGGTAAATTACAAAGCAGCAAAATATGCTAAAATTGAACAAAAGAAAAAACTGATTACCCTTTATGATAAAGCTGAATTAAACTACCTGGATGTCGAGCTGAAATCAGGAATCATAGTCATGGATTATGAAAAAAATGAGGTTTACGCCGGTAGAATTAAAGATTCTCTAGGCAATTACACTCAATTTCCTAGTTTCAAACAAGGCTCAAATCTGATTGAACCTGATTCGATTCGCTTTAATTTTAAAACCAAAAAGGCATTAATTTGGAATTCCAGAACAACCCAAGATGAGTTTAATGTTAAAGCTGCTATCACTAAAAAAGAGAATGATTCTACTTATTTCTTAAAAGGTGCTAGATTTACAACCGCAAAAGATATTGACAATCCTGAATACTATTTTCAAACCAATAAAATAAAATTTGTACCGGGAAAAAAAATAGTTACTGGATCAACTTATATGGTAATTGCAGGTGTACCAACTCCATTGTATCTCCCATTTGCCTATTTTCCACTTTCAAAAGAAACCAGTGTTTCGGGTGTGATACTTCCCTCCTATAACGATTCACAAAGCAAAGGATTTTCGCTTCAAAACGGAGGATACTATTTTGCTTTAAGTGACCATTATAATCTAACTCTTACAGGAGATTATTACACCAATGGTAGTTATGCTATAAGCGCACAATCATCTTATGCCAAACGGTATAATTTCCAAGGAAATGTCAATATAAGGTTTGAAAATAATATTGTTAGTGAAAGAGGATACCCCGACTATTCTAAAACACGAATATATAACATCCAATGGTCACATTCACAAGATTCTAAAGCCAATCCGAATTCTACTTTTTCAGCTTCTGTAAATTTAGGGAGTAGTGAATATTTCAAACAAACCATCAATCAGGTCAATGTTGGATCTTCATTAAACAATAGTTTAAGCTCATCTGTTTCATATAGTACGGTTTTCCATAGTGTTCCTGAAAGCAGATTATCATTAACAGCGACACACTCTCAAAACACGAATACAAAAGAGATAAACATGACCCTGCCTACGCTACAATTTAGTATGGACAGGATTTATCCATTTGCTAAAAATGATGCGGCTAAAAAAGGTTTTTTCAAGAATATTAACTTACAATACAACTTAAACGGAAAGAATAGTTTCGTGACAACTGATTCATTATTCTTTAAACCAGAAATGTTCCAAAATGCCGATATAGGATTCCAACATTCCATTCCTTTGAGTACCAACTTTAAAGTTTTCAAATATTTTAGTGTTTCTACCTCTTTAAATTATGATGAAGTTTGGTATTTTAAAACTATAGAAAAACACTACGATGATCAATTAGCTACAGTAGTCACTAACGATGTAAAAGGTTTTGATGCCTTTAGAACATATTCATCTTCCACAAGTATTGGAACAACCATTTACGGAACTTTTAATTTTGGAGATGATAAAAAAATAAAATCAATAAGGCACGTTATGAGGCCTGCAATTTCGCATAGTTATTCCCCTAGTTTTGAAAAATATTATGACACTTATGATATTGATGGTAGTGGAAATATGCAAAAAGATTATACTCGATTTGAAGGAGGAATGTATGGCGCTCCAGGTCAGAATAGTTCTAATTCTTTTGGTTTTAATATCAGCAATACTTTTGAAGCCAAAGTTGCAGATAAAGACACTACAAAAACAGAGCTCAAAAAGATTATGTTGCTTAACAACTTAAACGTTTCTACCAGTTATAACGCCGATGCAACAACTCTTAAATGGGCTCCAGTAAGGATTAGCGGAGGAACTCAATTCTTCGACAATAAATTAAGTGCCAATTTCGGAACCACCTTAGATCCTTATGCAATTGATAATTCTGGGAACAGAATCAATACTTTTAATATCAATAATGGAGGAAGTCTTTTCAGAATGACAAGTGCTAATTTAACCATGAATTATTCTCTTTCCAGTAGAGATAGTGATAAGGATGATAAAAAGGAAGAATCTCAAGCCAAACGAAATGGAGGGCGTGAAGATGACTTATTTGGATCTGATATCGATACAGGAAGTTATCGAAAAAACAGTAAATTTGGTGTAGATGATGAAAAAAATGATGCTATAAGCGAATTTTTCAAATCAAAAATACCTTGGGATATGACATTTGCATATTCTTTGACCTATAGCAATAATAATAGAGAGAAAAAAATAACTGGAAATTCTGTGATGGTCTCTGTTAATACCGATTTAACTCCAAAATGGAAAGCCGGTGTCTCCACAGGATTTGATTTTGTTCAAAAAGGGGTTACTTTTACACAATTGCGTTTTGAAAGAGATTTAATGAGTTGGAGAATGGATTTTAACTGGACTCCATTTGGTACAAATTCAAGCTGGAATTTTTATATTGGAATCAAATCTGGAATTCTTAGTGATATTAAGTGGGAAAAAAGAAAACAAAACTTTTAGTCCTTTTATCTAAAAAAATACAGCAAAGAAAGACCTCTACTGCTTTAGCTACCTAGAAACCCCTAAAAATAATTAACCTTTATGAAGACAATAATTTATACCGAAAAAGCTCCTGCGCCGATTGGCCCATACAATCAAGCAGTTTTAAAAGGAAACACTTTATACACATCTGGTCAGATTGCACTGAATCCTGAAACTATGGAATTAGTAACTGATACTATCGAATCAGAAACAAAACAAGTGATGGAAAACATGAAAGCAGTTCTTGAAGCAGCAGGAATGACTTTTGAAAATGTTGTAAAAACAAGTATTTTCATCATGAATATGGATGATTTTGGAAAAATCAATACCATTTACGGTTCGTATTTTAATAAAAAAACCGCTCCAGCACGTGAAACGGTTCAGGTGGCATGTTTGCCAAAAAATGTAAATGTAGAAATATCTATGATTGCAGTGCTATAGCATTAATCAATAATTGTGCTGTTGCTTCATTTGTTGCCAACGGCACATTATGTACATCACAAACACGAATAAGCATATTAACATCTGCTTCGTGAGGATGACTCGAAAGAGGATCTTTAAAAAATAAAACCATTTGCGTTTTACCTTCTGCAACTCTCCCTGCTATTTGAGCATCCCCTCCTAGAGGACCTGACAACATTCTTCTGGTTTTAAACCCAGCTGCTTCAGCTCTACCTCCAGTAGTTCCTGTTGCTATAAACTGAATTTTTTCTTGTTGTAACAATTCACGGTTTTTGATGAGGAACTTTACAATATCCTCTTTTTTACCATCATGAGCAATAATTGCTATCTCCATAACTTACTTATTTGCTACGTGATAAGCAATTAAACCGTCAATTGGTCTTCTTAGCACATTACCTAATTGCAATTCGTATTTTTCAAAAATTTCGGCTAACTCTTCTTTTAAATAAAAAGCAATTGAACCTACAAAATGTACTGGCACTTCTTTACAATTATCATATTGTTTGATATAATTTTTAACGAAAGATTTCATTTCTTTGAAAATGATCTTACGACAAAATTCATGTTCTTTATGCTGAATTAAAAATTTTGCAAAAGTGGCAAGATATGCGTTTGGATTTGGCTCTTTATATAATTTATTTTTAATATAATCGGGATCCAAATTATACTCTTTTTCAAATACTTCTGCCAATTCTTTTGGCATTTTATTAAAATAGTATTTTCTAATTAAAGTTTTTCCAAAAACATTACCACTACAATCGTCCATAACAATATAGCCCAATGATTGTACTTTTTGTTCTAAAGTTTTTCCATCAAAATAACTACAATTCGAACCTGTTCCTAAAATTCCAACGATTGCTTGCTCCCCTTTTGGAGTAGTAGCAAAAACTGCTGCATAAGTATCCTCTTCTACCACCACCACTGCATTCGAAAAATAATCTTTAAAAATTTGAGAAAGCATTATTTTCATTCTATCAGTTCCACAACCAGCGCCATAGAAAAATAAGTGGGTCGCAGTTTTTTTATTTTGTAAAATATCAAAACGGTCATTTAAACGAGTTATAATTTCGTCTTCGTTAAGTATTTCTGGATTTAAACCTAATGTTTGTGTAGTAAACAAAACTTTTCCTTTTTCATCTATCGCAATCCAATCTGCTTTAGTAGAACCACTATCAACTATTAATTTCATATTTTTTGCTTTATTGATTATGAATTTTGTCTCTATTTTAATTACTCTTATGAGAGATATTTAATAATAAAACAAAATAACAAGATCCCATTAAATAAAATTAATGGGATCTTTAAACTTATAATTTCTTATTTCAAAGAAGTGATATGAACAGCCAAATCTAATAATTTACTAGAGTATCCGTACTCATTATCATACCAAGAAACTAATTTGAAGAAAGTTGAATTCAATCCAATTCCTGCAGTAGCATCAATGATTGATGTTCTTTTGTCAGAAATAAAATCTTGAGATACAACAGCATCTTCAGTATATCCTAAGATACCTTTCAATGAAGTTTCAGAAGCGTTTTTCAACACTTTCATAATTTCTTCGTATGAAGTTTCTTTAGCTACTTTTACAGTTAAATCTACTGTAGAAACGTCAGCTGTAGGAACACGGAAAGCCATACCTGTTAATTTTCCATTCAATTCTGGAATAACTTTTCCAACCGCTTTTGCAGCTCCTGTTGAAGAAGGAATAATGTTTACAGCAGCAGCACGTCCACCTCTCCAGTCTTTTCTAGAAGGTCCGTCAGCTGTCATTTGAGTTGAAGTTGTAGCGTGAACAGTTGTCATCAAAGCTTCAACAATTCCAAAATTATCGTGAATAACTTTAGCTAAAGGAGCTAAACAGTTTGTAGTACATGATGCGTTAGAAACGATTAAATCAGAAGCTTTTGCAGTTTCGTGGTTTACTCCCATTACAAACATTGGAGCATCAGCAGAAGGAGCAGAAATGATTACTTTTTTTGCACCACCTTTGATGTGCTCATTTGCAGTTTCAATAGTTGTAAAAATACCTGTACATTCAGCAACTACATCAACACCAACTTGATCCCATTTTAAGTCAGCAGGATTTCTTTCAGCAGTAATACGAATGTTTCTTCCGTTTACAAAAAGTTGTCCATCTTTTACTTCTACAGTTCCATCAAAACGACCGTGAACTGAATCATATTTCAATAAATAAGCTAAATGATCTACATCTAACAAATCGTTAATTGCAACTACTTCTATGTTATCTCTATTAAAAGACTCTCTAAAAACGATTCTACCAATTCTACCAAATCCGTTAATTCCTAATTTTACTTTTGACATTGTATTAAATTTAAATTATTTTTATTTTATTTTCTTACTTTTTTTTTAAAATTTCTAAACAGACATAATATCTGAAACCCTAAGTAATTCTTTGTCGATTTCACTATGTCCTTTGATGGCTTGCTCTAAAGGCGTAAGTACAATTTTATCAGCTAATAAACCAACCATAAAATTAGATTTGCCTTCCAAAATACTTTCAACAGCTTTAACTCCCAAACGACTAGCTAAAACCCTATCAAAACATGATGGTGCACCTCCACGTTGCATGTGTCCTAATACAGATACACGGACATCATATTCTGGCAAATTCGAATCAACATAATCTTTAAGTTCAAAAACAGTTTTACCAATTTTATCGCCTTCAGCAATTACAACAATACTTGATGATTTTCCTGTTGCTTTACTTTTTCTTAATGAGTCTAATAATCGGTCTAATCCTAAATCTTCTTCTGGAATTAAAATTTCTTCAGCTCCGGCTCCAATTCCTGCATTCAATGCAATATGACCAGCATCACGCCCCATTACCTCAATAAGAAATAATCTGTTATGCGAACTAGCTGTATCACGAATTTTATCTATTACTTCAACGACTGTATTTAAAGCAGTATCATAACCTAAAGTATGACTAGTACCGTATATATCATTATCAATAGTTCCTGGAATTCCCATTACTGGAAAATTAAATTCAGAATTGAATAATAAAGCTCCTGTAAAAGAACCATCTCCACCAATAACCACTAAGGCATCCACCTCTGCGTTTTTAAGGTTTTCATGAGCTCTAATACGTCCTTCAGGAGTTTTAAAATCCATAGATCTTGCAGACTTTAATATTGTCCCTCCTTTATTTATAATGTTATTTACACTTCGAGGTCCCATTTCTACTAAATCACCTTCTATCAATCCTTGATAACCTCTATAAATACCAACACATCCTACATTATGAAAAGCACACGTTCGAACTACAGAACGAATGGCTGCATTCATTCCTGGAGAGTCTCCTCCAGAGGTAAGCACACCTATCTTTTTTATTGTTTTTGACATTTTTTTAAGTATTAAAGTGTAAATTTAGCAAATAAAACAGATTATTTTGGGGCGCTTCGTAACATTTTAATAAAATATTACAATTCAAACGTTTTCGTTGATAAGTTTTTTCATATCAAAAATACTTACCAATTCCATCTCTTTTTTAAACCAAAAAACTTGTCATATTATTCATCTTTACTTTTAAAATTCATCAAAAAATTAATTCTATTGCCTTTATTTTTAAAACTTCAAAACCTACAAACAAAAAACCAGACCCTAAAAATAATCAAAATTACCAAAACAAATCACAAACCATTAAAAAACAAAAACTTAAATATTAATCATCCTCAGGCAGAACTGCATCTTGATTTACTTTGGGCTTATCTGTTTTAGGAGTATTTTGTTTTGTGAAATTTATAAAATTAGGATTCAAATTAGAATCCGAATCAATTTCTTTTTTATTCGAAGTATCAGGTTTTGTTAGTTTATTGCTTTTAAACATTTTATCAACCAACTCTTTGAAAGTATCGAAATCGACCTCATAAGATATACCAACTCCTTGTGTATATCCGATATCTTGCCCTATATAATTAATATCATTTTCTTTATTGAAAAAATGCAAATTAAAAGAACCATCCTCATTTACTCTGTACTTAATATCAATATCTCCAACAATAGATGATTCGTGGACTCCTCCAAAAGGAACACCAATCTTTCCATTTATGGTAATTCGTTCATTTACTTTTGAAGAAACAATTGCTTCAAATCGACCATCAGTCTGATAAGTTGGTCTATTGTCTGGAGAAACTACATTAAAATTCATAGCAAACTTTTCGTTGCTTGAATGAACAATATCACCTAACATCCCTGAAGCGGTTTCGTATAAAGTCGATGCACCAACCTGATTATTGTCTTTACTATAAAAACTTCCTGTTGAAAGCAAGTACAAAGCCTGTGTTTGTCTCACATCTTTATCTGACAATTCACTTAAAAGTTCTGACTTTATAACACTCTTTATAGTTGGAAAATCAATCATAAAGTCAGGTTCCGGGTGACTCAAATCACCATGAATCCCAATAATTACTTCAACATCAACTTTTTTATTTACACTTGAATTTTCTATCAACAAAGCAGGATTAGCCGATGTTTGATAAACAGCTTCCAAATTCAATTGAGCTCTCATTGGATCTCCTTCCCAAACGATAGAACCTCCTTTTCGGACATTAAACTTTTTATCTATTAAACCACCATATTTAAAATTATAAGTTCCATCATAAGGCAAGAAATCTCCCCACATATTAAAATTACCCAACGTATTAATTTTGAATAGCAAATTACCATTTCCCCTACCTTTCATACCGTGTCCTGAATTCCTATCCAAAATTACTTCTACTTCGGCATTTGGTGTAATTTCCAAATCAAACTCTAATTCGAGTCCATTGTAATTTTTAGTTTTTCCGACTATACCTTTTTGTAAATTGAATTTTTCTTTGGGAGTTATAAAATGAATAAAACTGTTTTCACTAACACTTTCCGCATTATTAATAGGTATCTTAAGAATAGAACCTTTTTCAGATTTAGCATCTACTTGTATTACCAATCCGTTTGTAGGTCCTTTGATTGTTGCATTACCATTAATAAAAGCTGTTCCAAAATACGCGGCATCATCACTATCTTGAGTATCTAACACCAAAAGTCTTTTAGAATTTATTCCTAAATCTAACTTCCAATCCGAAAAATTCTTATGCTCTATAACTCCATTTAAAGCCCCAACTGTTTTGTATTTAGTATCAATTAACGTATTGTTTCTAAAAAGAAATTTTTCATCCGTTAAATCAACTATTGTTTTATCTTTCAACGAATAATCGACATTCAAATAAGGAATTCGCAAACCTCCTCCATTTACATAAAGACGTCCATTAATATCTGGTTTGGTTACAGTACCCCCAATAGTAGCATTCCCAGATACAAAACCCCTTATGTTTGAAATTACATCTCCTCCTAAAGAACTCAACGTGCTTAAATTGAATCGATCGAATTTTAAATTCAAATCAAACATTGTTTCTTTATTTACAATTTCAAAATTTCCATCAGCACTAAACGATTCAAACTCATCATTCTCAATTGTCGAATACAGAGTAAATTTTTTGAGGGTTTCATCTCCTGTAATATCAAAATTCAAGGTTCCAAGTGCATAATTATTGACTTTCAAATCATCAATTACTAACGAAGCGGTAGGTTTGTAAATGTGTTTATTTTGATTAAAATTAATTTTACCATTCAAACTACCATTAATAACAAAACTCTCCTGGGCTGATGTCAGCGAATTAACATCGAAATTTTTAAATTCAACATTCAAATCTTTATAGGTACTTCCTTTAAATTCCCCATTGAGTTTCACTTCTTGTTCGGCATTCGAAAGAATAAAATCATCCAATTTAAACTCCTTTAAATCTTTATCAAAAATCAATTTATTATTTGACAAATTTGCCTCATTCAAAAACCACAAACTATTTTTTAATTTGATTTCAGACTTACTAAAACCAATTATGTTTTTATTATCCTTATCAATAGTGTGGTATAAATCTAAATTGAAATAATCATTCCCCTTAGATCCTCCTTTAAACTCAGATCTAAAAAACAAAGTATCTTTTGAAGTAACATTAATCAAACTAAAATCACGAATTTTATAATACTTAGTCTTAATGCTATCGAGTTCTACATATGTATTATACAACGGATTCTTGTTATCAATAGAAACTCTGATATTATCAAAAGAATTACTTGAAGCGGTTATAGTTGGAGAATTAAAATTGAATTTAAACTCATTATTATCTGAATTAATAACTCCTTTTACAACTGTATTTTCACTTATTTTAATTTCAGGAAAAAACACTTCGACAATTTTGTTATATACCTCAAAATTAAATTTCAAAAACTGTCCTTTATTTACTTTAATAGGTTTGTAATTGGTATATAAACTTCCTAATGAATTGGCAACTAAACTTTTTAATGCAGCAAATTTAAACTTCCCTACAATTGTTCCATTGGTTATGTCAGGAGCGGTAATCTTTATAGTTCGAATTCTTTTTTCGTCAAAACTTGAATTTAGATTAAAATCATTAAACTCATAAGTATTTTTTGAATTAACGTAAGTCGAATTATTTATGTAAATATTTCCATGAAGATTCTCAATGGAATTTCCCTGTACATCAACAATGGCATCTCCTTTGAATTTAGAAAGAGTATCACTTACAAAATTTAATTTATGCAAATCAGAATCATCTACTTTTATTTGAAAATCATATTGGCTTTCTTTTTTACTTAGATTAACCAAACCATCAAAATTCATTTTCAAATTTGGATCCTTTATAATAATTGAGCCTTTATATATTGGCAATTTAAAGTTCCCATTTAGACTTATGTTTTTGTAATTGTATCCATTATAAGCAAAATTCGAAACAACACCTTTTAAGGAAGTGTCTAAATATTTTTCAGAAAATCCTTTTCCGTCAATATCTAAATTCAAACTAACTACAGATAAATCTTTTTCATCCAACAAGTTACCAATATTAAAATCATTTAAAACAACATAACCAACGTAAGCCGCTTTGTCACTTTGATTCATATCTTTAATTGCTAGTTTAGATTTTACAACACCTAAATTAGTTTTTGCAACAAAATTGGCACGAACTGAAGTTGTGGTAACTTGAGTATTACCAATCAAGGAAACATTGCCAAATTTCTTTATAATAACAGGTAATTTTTTCCCTAATACATTTGGTAAAATATTTACTAAATCATCATAATTGGTATATAAATGATCAAACTTTCCATTCATATAGAATTTTTGATATTCGTTCCCTAAAAGGTTTTTAAAATTTATAAAACCCATTAAACTTGTCCCTCTGTTGTCTTTCAGACTTAAATCTAAAAATTTTAAATTATTCAAAGGGCCAGTGATATGAGCTCTAAGCTTAAAAAGCCTGTTTTTTCCTAATTCATTATAAAAACATCGGATATCATTGGAAGCTATTTTTGCAGATTTAAATTTAAAATCAAACTCAACCTTATTGACAAAATCGGAGAAATCCTCAATTTCATAATTCAAAGCAGCATACCCTTTAATACTGGATTCTTTGGTTTGAAGTTCCATTTTATCCAATATCATATGCTGTTGGGTAAAACTGTAATTCCCCTTCAAGTTTTCTATATACACCCCCCTATGATCCAAAAAAGACATTTTTTGAATATTGGCATATATTTCGGGGCCGTACACTTTGAAATTAGTAACCGCGATTTTCAAACGTGTAAAATCTACAGATTTTGGTGTCTCATGATTTTCATCAACTAAAAGAAATCGCCCATTTGATAAATCAACGCTTGAAGCAGTTAATAAAAATTTTTTCTTGGAAGGAGTTTTACTCGTACCAAAAGCATCAATAAAATAATCTAGGTTGGACTTTTTTTCTTTTTTATAGGTTTTTAAATTAAAAAGAACTCCATCCAAAGCGATGTCTCCAAAAACCAAATCAGCATCCAGCATTTTTTTAAAACCCAGAACAGTTGTATTAAGCCTTTTTACATAAATTAGGGTATCCTTGTGGTGGTCAATGATTAATACCTTTTTAAGCTTTACCCCTCCAAAAAGAGTGATCTGTACTTCATCAACATTCATGTGTAGTCCAAAATCATCATTCATACTTTTCATAAAATACCGCGCCAATTTGGTTTGGACAAAAGGCGTCGTAATGGCTATAAAAAGTACTAACAAAAGTAATATTAGTCCAACGAAAGTGCGAAATACTATTTTTTTAATCTTTTTGATAAGAATTGTTTTTGTTGTTTTTTGGGACAAATAAATAATTTGCCTCTAGAAATGGTAAAATCTTGACTAAAATCTTTAATTTTGGCACAGCTGTAAAAATACTATTTTTATGGTAATCCATCAAATTTACTTGAAAATTCATCTGTTTATATGCAAATTCCTGAGATTTTTATACTTGCCATAGAAAGTTCTTGCGACGATACTGCTGCTGCTGTATTATGTAACGATAAAGTATTGTCTAATGTTGTTGCCAATCAATTAATTCACAATCAATATGGAGGTGTAGTTCCTGAACTAGCATCTCGTGCTCACCAACAAAATATTGTACCCGTAATCGAAGCAGCATTAAAAAAAGCAAATATTAAAAGGGAGCAATTATCAGCAATTGCCTTTACTCAAGGCCCTGGGCTCATGGGATCACTTTTGGTCGGAAGTTCATTTGCCAAGTCAATGGCTTTGGCTTTAGGAATTCCGCTAATTGCCGTGAATCACATGCATGCTCATATTTTGGCACATTTCATAGACGAGGAAGGTTTTGACAAACCTGAATTCCCTTTTTTAGCATTAACCATAAGCGGTGGCCATACCCAAATTGTTAGAGTGGATGACTTTTTTGATTTGACAATTATTGGAGAAACCACTGATGATGCAGTTGGAGAAGCATTTGACAAAAGTGCCAAAATATTAGGACTTCCTTACCCTGGTGGACCTTTAGTTGACAAATATGCTCAGCTTGGAAATCCAAAAGCATTTCCTTTTACTAAACCAAAAGTTCCCGGATTAGATTTCAGCTTTTCAGGATTAAAGACTGCCATTTTATATTTTATACAAAAGAAAAAATTAGAAAATCCAGCATTTATTGATGAAAATATAAATGACATCTGCGCCTCTATTCAACATACCATTATTGAAATTCTGATGGATAAAATAAAAATAGCTGTCAAAGAAACTGGTATCACGCAAATTGCAATTGGTGGAGGTGTTTCAGCTAATTCCGGCATTAGAAATACGCTAAAAGCTACCGAAGAAAAATACGGATGGAAAACTTTCATTCCAAAATTTGAATACACAACCGATAATGCTGCCATGATTGGAATTGTAGGTTATCAAAAGTTTTTATCACAAAAATTTGAAACAGCAAATGTCGTTTCTAAAGCTAGAATACAATTTTAATTATGCAATTATTTTACAATCCAACCATAAACGAAACAACAACTTCTTTTTCATTTGATAAAGAAGAAAGCAAACACATTATTAAAGTTTTGCGCAAAAAAGATAGTGACATTTTACACGTTACAAATGGTTTAGGATTATTATTCAAAACAGAGATTACCTTAGCTTCTGACAATAAATGTACGGTTAAAATTATCTCTATCGAAAAAACAGAAGCTCCAAAATACAAATTACATCTTGCAGTTGCTCCAACAAAAATGAACGACCGTTACGAATGGTTTCTTGAAAAAGCCACCGAAATTGGCATCCATGAAATCACTCCTATTTTCTGTGATCGTTCAGAAAGAAAAGTAATCAATATTGACCGATTTGAGAAAATTATTCTTTCAGCGATGAAGCAATGCAATCAAATGTATCTTCCAAAATTAAACCCCGCCATCACATTGAAGGAGTTTTTAAAAACAGAAAGAGAAGGGACAACATTAATTGCACATTGCGAAGAAACTAACAAAAAATCCCTTAAATCAGTCCTTACTGCAAACACAGATTATACTATATTAATTGGCCCAGAAGGAGATTTTTCAAACAAAGAAATAGAATTAGCTTTAGAAAATAATTACATTCCTGTGTCTTTAGGAGAAACCAGATTACGAACAGAAACTGCAGCTGTCGTTGCTTGTCATAGTGTTGTATTTACTAATGAGAATTAGATCATAAAGTATGAGAAAAGCATTGTTCATAATACTATTCATCTCTTTCCCCTGTTTCTCTCAAGAAATCGCTTTGTTAAAATACAATGGCGGTGGCGATTGGTATGCTAATCCAACCTCCTTACCAAATTTAATAAAATATTGTAACGCCAATATAGATACGCAAATTAAAACGAAACCTGGAACAGTGGTGCCTAGTAGTCCAGATTTATTTTCTTACCCATTTGTGCATATGACTGGTCACGGAAATGTTGTTTTTAACGATTCTGAAGTTACTAATCTTAGAAAATATCTACAAGGTGGCGGTTTTCTTCATATTGATGATAATTATGGCATGGATCAATACATTCGCAAGGAAATCAAAAAAATATTCCCAAATAATGATTTGATAGAAATTCCATCAAGCCATCCTATTTTTCAAAAACCTTTTGCTTTCCCTAATGGTTTACCCAAAATTCATGAGCATGATGGCAAAAGACCTCAAGCTTTTGGAATCTTTATTGAAAACAAACTTGTACTACTCTACACTTACGAATGTGACCTTGGCGACGGTTGGGAAGATGCCGAAGTACATAATGATCCTTTGGAAGTTCGTGAAAAAGCTCTAAAAATGGGAGCGAATATCATCAATTACATTTTCAAAAATTAATTTTCTAAGCGATTTTAAATTGCAATAGTTTTTTGTTTGCTTTAATTTATTTTTTTTAACAAGTAAAAAAATATAAAAACACACTAAAGTGTAGATATTACACAATTTTAAAAATAAAATTAACAAAACTATACCTACGTATAATTTCCTATTTTACTGATTACAAACCTAGTAAAATCAATCAATGTTAAAAAAATCAAAAAAAATTGTCTTTATTTTTTTGTTTACATATCGTTTTTGTTATAAAATTGTAAAACAATCAACCAAACAAACAATTTTATAACAAAAATCAAAACCATTATGAAAAAACTAGTTTTATCAGCAGTTGCTCTATTAATGTTATTTTCGTGTCAAAACGAATCAAATGAAAACTCAACTGACACTCTTGCAACTATTCAGCGCAAATGTGCTTCACAAGATGTTTTAGAAGAACAACTAAAAGCTGACCCAACATTGGCAATTCGAATGAATGATATTGAGGCTTTTACACAAAATGCAGTATTAACAAGACGTTTAGTAAATGGAAAAGTTGTAATACCAGTGATTGTAAATGTTTTATATAAAACTGCTGCAGAAAACATTTCTGATGCTCAAATCCAATCGCAAATTGATGTATTAAACAAAGATTACACTGCAACAAATACAGATTTTTCAAATATTCCTTCAGAATTTGCTCCAGTTGCTGCAAATATTGGAATTACATTTGAATTAGTAAAAATCAATAGAAAATCTACATCTAAAAATTCATGGGGCACAAGAGATGCCATGAAAAAAACGAAACAAGGCGGATTAGATCCAACATCACCAGAATCAAATCTTAATTTATGGGTTTGTACTATTGGTGGAGGAATTTTGGGGTATGCACAATTCCCTGGCGGTTCTTCTGCAACTGATGGAGTTGTAATTGATTCAAGATATTTCGGTTTGTCTGGAACAGCAAACTATCCATATAACTTAGGAAGAACTGCAACTCACGAAGTTGGCCACTGGATGAATCTAAGACACATTTGGGGTGATGCTTCTTGTGGAAATGATTTAGTTGCCGATACTCCTGTTGCAAAAACTGCAAACTATGGAGTTCCAACTTATCCATATGCGAGTACTTGTCTTCCAGCACATAATGAAATGACAATGAACTACATGGACTACACAGATGATAGAGGTATGTTTATGTTTACTAATGGTCAAAAAACAAGAATGTCAGCTTTATTTGTTGCTGGAGGAGTAAGATCAGGTTTCGGAATATAATTTGTCATAATTTTTTTTAGAATTAAACTCGCTACTTGTTAGCGAGTTTTTTTTATCTTTATAATCAAATATAAAAATATGATTACATCCAAAATTATAGCAAATGGTATGCTAAGAGCTATTGCTATTTTAATTTTAGCTGCATTAGTACTTTATTTTTTATATCAAATACAAAACATCATCATTTATCTTTTAGTTTCACTAGTACTAACTTTGATTGGTTCTCCAATTTTAGATTTTTTAAAGAAAAGACTAAAATTCAAGCATACTTTTGCAACTGTAACCGTTTTGTCTATTTACTTTTTAATTATTTTGGGATTCATAATGATGTTTATCCCATTGATTGTTTCGCAAGGTCAAAACTTATCACTTTTAAATACTACTGAAATAGAAAAGAATAGTCAAGAATTGATTCGTCAAATCAATAGTTATCTTGAACAACATCATATTGATTCAAAAACGGTGTTTGATCCCAATAACTTCAAATCAATTATTAGTTTCAATGCAATACCAAATTTTTTAAATTCACTATTGGGTACAATTAGTAATTTTGGAATGGGATTTGGTTCTGTTTTGTTCATTACATTTTTCTTTCTTAAAGACAAATCAGTTTTTTTAAAAGGTGCCAAACTACTAATTCCAGATTCGCATGAAGAAAAAATATTAAATTCTGTTGAGAAAATAAATTTATTACTTTCCAGATACTTCATTGGACTATTAATACAGCTCTTCATTGTATTTATACTGTACACTATCGTTTTATTCATTTTTGGAATACCTAATGCATTTGTAATTGCTTTTTTATGTGCTGTTTTAAATATCATACCGTATTTAGGTCCTTTAATTGCTTCTATCTTTGCAGCGATTTTAACTATGTTAAGTAATCTAGGATCCGATTTTCAAACAGAGATTTTGCCAACCACTATCTACGTCTTAATAGGTTTTTGGATTGTACAATTGATAGACAATAACTTTTCTCAGCCCATTATTTTCTCCAAAAGTGTAAGTTCACATCCTCTCGAAATATTTCTTGTGATTTTAATTGCTGGGTTCTCTTTTGGCATTTTAGGAATGATTATTGCAATTCCATTATACACAATTTTCAAAGTAATTTGCAAAGAATTTTTACCCGACAATGCATTTATACAGCATATAACAAAAAACATATAAATTGAACTCAGACATTTTAAATCCTAAAATACAAGATTTTATTGACTCAAATATTGGAGTTTCTATTTCAAAATTGGCTCTTCAAAAAAATCCATTTCCCGAAATTGAATGGATTTCAATTTTAAATCAAATTGTAGCAAAATCAAAAGCGAAAACCAAATTACCAACCTGGTTTTCTACTCCAAATATTATTTATCCTAGTAAAATATCCGTTGAACAAACTTCTTCTGAAACAACAGCTTTTTATAAAGCATCGCTTGTTTCTGGGAATAATCTAATTGATTTGACAGGAGGTCTTGGAATCGACGATTATTATTTTTCTAAGAGAATCAAAAATGTAGTTCATTGCGAAATAAACACCGAACTATCTGACATTGTAAAACACAACTTCGATCAATTAAACAATAACAATATCACTTGTTATTCTGGAGATAGTTATGAAACATTACAAAAGCTAGACACAAAATGGGACTGGATCTACATTGATCCTTCAAGAAGAAACGACACCAAAGGCAAAGTTTTCATGCTAAAAGATTGCTTACCAAATGTTCCCGAAAACCTTGATTTTTACTTTACAAAAACCGATTCAATCTTAATTAAAACAGCTCCAATACTTGATATTTCTGCAGGTATAAGCGAATTGAACCACATTAAATCCATACACATAATTGCTGTTGAAAACGAAGTCAAAGAGTTGCTTTGGGAACTAAACAAAGATTATCAAGGAGTCATTTCAATCAAAACGGTAAACCTTGCAAAAGATCAAACAGAGAGTTTCGAATTTAATTTTAATGAAAACCATCAACAACCTAACTATTCTTTACCACAAACCTATTTATATGAACCCAATAGTGCCATAATGAAATCGGGCGGTTTTGATGAAGTTGGCTCATTTTATAAATTGAATAAACTTCAAAAACATTCACATCTTTATACATCTGATGAATTGATCACTTTTCCCGGAAGAATTTTCGAAATAAAAAACTGCATTCCATATAACAAAAATGAAATGAAGCATTTTTTAGAAAATCAAAAAGCAAATATCACAACCCGAAACTTTACGGATTCCGTAGAAAACATTCGAAAAAAGTGGAAAATAAAAGAGGGTGGGAATTTATATTGTTTTTTTACAACTGATGAAAATAACAACAAAATTGTTTTAATTTGCACCAAAATAAAATAAAAATGAAATACATACTGGTTCTAGCATTCTGCTTTTTAAGTTCTTCAATTTTCGCTCAAAAACCATGTGAATACGCTACAAATGTTACCGATTCTATTGGCACTTATAAATCCACAAAAGAATATTTAATACACGAGAAAGTCTTCGCAGGTAACTCAAGTTACATTTTTTACTCATTAGCATTAACAGACGGAACTCCTACTCTAACCATACAATTGATTCAAAAAAGTAAAGATTTTTTAAAAGCAAATTGTTTTGACAAAAATTCAAAAGTCTATTTGCAACTGCAAAATGGTAAGATCGTAACATTAGTACATATTGATCAAGAAAACTGCGGAACTATGCTCAGAGACGATAAAGGCTTTGACAATAGGGTAAAATCTGGAATTTTCATGTTCACAAAAGACAATTATGAAGACCTAAAAACATCTCCTGTAATTTTGATGCGCATCAGATACCTAACCGATGTTGAAGATTATATTCTTAAAAAAGAATTCACAGCAGAACTGGATGGAAAAGTGTACCAACCAGAAACTTATTTCATCAATAACATTCGTTGTATTCAATAAAAACAAACCAACAATAAATTCAAAAAGATTATCAAAGGAGTAACATCACTTGATAATCTTTTTTTTTAAAATTATTTTTTAGAATTAATACATTCCCATTTAAAATTGGAAACTTTATCATTCAAACCTGTCTTCAAATTATAATGCCACCATTCTGAATCGAAGGAATTAAAACGTTCCTTACTCATAATTTTCTTCAACAAACTTCTGTTGTTTAAAATTTCTTTCGAAAAACCAGCGAAATTATGACTCGCTTCTTTACCAAAAAAATCAAAAGAAGTCCCCATATCCAATTCTTTTCCCTCAAAATCCACCAAAGTAATATCAACCGCTCCTCCTCTATTGTGAATCGAACCTTTGGCAGGATTGGCAACATATTCAGGATTTGAAACAATCGCCCACATTCTTTTTTGAATATCCAAAGGTCGATAACAATCGAATAATTTTATTTTAAAACCTTTCTTCATGAATCTTTTATTTGCCAAAATCAAAGCTTTTACCGTTTTGTAGCGCAAATAACATTCGGCACAATCATAGACTTTTGATTTCAAAAAATTATCATCAGTAGCATACTTCATATCATAAACAAAGTCCTGACTAAAGTCCTTTAAATTAACAAAAGTCGTATCATTAATCTCTCCTGAAGACACGCCCTTGCCAGCAGATTGAGCAATAGTATTTTCAAAAGAAATTAGAAACAATACAATAAAAGAAAACTTGAAATATGAAGTCATAGTAATAATTTTCTATAAAAATAGTCAAATTTAAACAGTAGAAAAAAAGTAATTCAATCAACAACATTTACTTCATTAGAACTCAAAATTCATTTAGACAAAATCCATCCTGAGAATATGCTAATTATTTCAGACTGCTCTTTGGCTTTAATTCGTCAGGACTGTCTTTAGAATATTTATTAAATTGTTCTCTGGATTCTTCTGTCAAAATGTTTTTAATCAGTTTTAAATCAACAGCAGTTTGCGGATTAAAAGCATCCGAATTCATGTATTTTTTTATACTATAAAACAATTGTTGGGAAGCGGCATCTTTTTGAGGATCATTAAGATTAACACTTGATACTAATAACTTTCCTTTCCCTACTTTTACCTCAAAAACATTGGCTAAATGACGATTCATAAACCAAGTATCAATTGGCTGAATAAGTGGTTTGAAATCCTCTGGAAAATCTTCTAAATTCATTACTTGCGTATTATTCAAAATACTCCACCATTGTAAATTACTGTGATATTCGGTTGGAAAATCCTTAAAAACAGGATTCTTAGGATCTACAACAATCCCTAAAGTATGCGGAGGACGCATTTGAAACCAAGACGTATTCCAGAAAACAGGTAAAAATGTCTGCACCACTTCTTTTCCTTTGACTACTTTTCCTGCCAAGTTCAGATATACTTTCCCTCCCGATTTTAAGACATTTTCTGCTTTAGCATCCAAAATATCGGTGTAGTAAACCGTCGAGGTAACTTCTGGTAATTTTTTAGGATACACCCAGAACTCCCAGTGATTTTTAAACGAAGTTCCTTCGATAGTAACAATAAATGTCAATTTTTGAGCAGTCGCAATACTATTTAAATCAGCTTCAATTTGTCCAATTTTGTTGACTCCAAAATTAATTTCAGTCGCAGTAAAAGTTCCTTTTTTAAGACTATTTCCAGTCTCTGTTACAATTTCCCAATTGACATTTTTATTTAATTTCTCTTTTCCAAAATGTGAAATTTCAATCGCAGCTGAGAAAATTTCATCATTGATATAAACAAACTTTTTAATCTCCGCCAATGGAACAGTACTGTTGTTGAATTCTTCAAATTCCACATTGTTGATATATGGTTTTGCATCCCAAAAAGGATCTAATATTCCCACCAAAGCCGTTCCTTGTCCCGGATAATCATTTAGTGAAAGCATTTGGAATCCGGCATATTCAGGAGTTCGCAATGTTTTCTCTATAGTAAATTTATAACTCAACGCCTGTAACTTTCCTGAAGCCATAAAAAAATCATTTGCTTGAGAAGCCATGTGATGGTCTTTTAAATCTTCTTGAAAAAGTTCAAAATTTAAAGCCTCAAGAACACCCGAATATTTTTTAATTTCATCAAAATTTGGAAACACACAAAATTGTCCCAATTCATGTGATACAAAAGGAACATTGAATTTTTCTATCGCTTGAGTAAAATCATCTGTGGTGTGAGGCATTGCTTTTTTCCAATCTAAATCTCTAGCACCACCGCGAACCATAAACTCGCTATTTGGAATGACAGGCCAGCTTCCTCCAACTGATGCACCTGTGTACAAGCGACGGCTGTCTTTCTTTTTCCAATAATTATTGAACTGCGTTAGGTATTTTACTTGATTTCCTTTAGGTTCGTTCCCATAAGCCAACATACAATAAGAAGCATAATTACCATAATATTTCTCCATTCTGTCGGTTTCGTCATAAATGAATTTATCAATCGGTTTTCCGTTTCCAATTGACGAACCATGATTTGCCCAACTTGGCCCTTCGGGTTGTAAATACACTCCTACTACATCAGCAGCCTGAAAAGCAGCTTCAGGCGGACACCAAGAATGATAACGCACATGATTTAGACCGTGATCTTTTATTATTTTAAATATTCGAATCCAAGCATTCAAATCCATATCAGGAAAAGCAGTAAGTGGGAAAACTGCATTATCAACAGTTCCTCTTAGAAAAACAGGACGACCATTGATGGTAAACCTACGACCACTCGTTTTAAAATCACGCATTCCAAATTGCGTTTGGGCCACATCTTTGCCATACTTTTTATCAGATAACTCAATTTTCAATTTATAAAGAGCCGGATTAAATTCGTCCCAAGTCAAAAAATTATTTCCCATTGGCAAAACAACTTTCAAAGTGTCGTTTCTGCCTGTAAAATTATAAGAGGACTTTATTGAAGCAATATTATCCTTTTTAGCCGAATTAAAACTATTTGCCGAAATAGTAAGTGTACCACTATGTTTATTAGCATCAATAGAAGCCAATGCAATTACTAGCTGTACTTGCTTATTAGCCAAATCAGGATATGTCTGAATATTATCAACATACAGACCTGAAGTCGAAATCAATTTCATTTTTCCAATGATTCCGTTCCAGTTCCCTTGCGTATGATCGGTCAAACTATGAGAATCAATACCAACATTAATATCCTTAATTCTATTATCAACTCGAACAGTTATTGTATGTTTTCCAGGTGTCAGAAGTGTACTCAAATCATATTCATGTGGAGCAACCATAGAGTTTTGCATACCTACTTTTACATCATCAACCCATAAAGTAGTTTCTGTATGTGGGCGTTCTAAAAACAAATTGATATGTTTTTGTTTCCAGTTTTTAGGAATTACAACTTCTTTTTGATACCAAGCAGCACCAACATATCTTTTCTTTGGCGTAAGCCAAAACGGAAATTTAGGTTTTGGTTCTCTATATTTTCTAAAACGAGGATTAAAATAAAAGGAGCTATCATAAATACTTCCTGTCCATTCCGTTTTGATGGTAATATCATTTCCTTTCCCGTTTGAAGTCATGGATCCCGGTAACGCAATGGTTTCTTTTAGTTTTTTAGCAAACCACTTTTCAGTAATTCCCTGATCGGTTGCATCTTCCTGAAACATCCATTGTCCTTCCAAATGAATCGTATCACGAGTTTGAGCCATTAATTTTTCGACAGTAGAACTAAAGAATAATAAACTGATAAGCAGTAATAATTTGTTTTTTGATAGCATCTTTTTTTATTTATCGCTAGATTGGATTGGTTATAATTAAAATAGAAATTCAAAAATAGTAAGATTTAAGGGACTATAAAATTACATTTGAATAAACTAATAAAATCAAAACCTAAAGAAAAAAGTTTTATTTATTTTTTTAATAACCAAAATCAAACAACAATAAATATAATCATCTTACTATTAATACATTATTAACAATATAAGCTGTTTTAAAATTCATTATAAGAAAAAATTTAACTAAATTTGTTAGTGAAAGAAATTAGTTTTTATGCCTCTGAAAACTATCAAAGGTAAATAGATAAATAAGGTTTTACTATCAACTCTTCTAACCTTGAGCATCGTTTTAAACATTCAACAAAAAAAATTTAAAATATGAAAACTGCAACTTTCTTTATTCGGACTGTAATTGGTGTCTTACTAATTTTAGTATCTCTAGCCTATTTTTTTAACCTAATGCCAGACCTAGCCTCTACTGGAGATTTCAAAGCTTTTCAACTTGGCTTAATTTCTTCTGTTTATTTAATGCCTCTAGTTAAAACTATAGAGCTATTATGTGGAATTTCATATGTAACGGGGCATTATGTGACCTTGTCTAATATTATTGTACTCCCAGTTAGTACGAATATTTTATTCATTAATTTTTTTCTAAATCCAAATGGAATACCCCTAGCTATTTTTGTATTTCTTGGTAATTTATTTTTAATTTATAGTTATTGGAAAAATTACAAACCTTTATTTGCTGCTTAATTTTTTTTCAATAGTGAAATAACAACTACTAACCATCTCAGATATTCGAAAGAGATGGTTTTTTTATTTATAAAAAATAAGTAAATTTGAGACTAACCTTTTTTTAACACCTAAATCTTAAAATAAAAAATCATGAAAATTGCTACTATTATCATTCGCTCGTTAGTTGGTTTATTATTCCTTTTTGCATCAATAAGCTTTTTTTTCCATTTATTTCCTGAACCACCTCTCACCGGAAACATGAAAATATTTAATGACGGAATCAAAGCTTCTGGTTATTTGATGCCATTAGTAAAAACAATCGAATTGCTTTGCGGAATCGCTTTTGTAACAGGTAAATTCAATAAGATTGCAAATATTATTATATTACCTATTATAGTCAATATCTTTTTCACTCATATTTGTTTAGCTCCAGAAGGCATTCCTGTTGCAGTATTTTTATTGGTTGCTAACATCTTTTTAATTTACACCAAATGGAGTAGCTACAAAGGATTATTTACAGCAAATTAGATAAGTTATACACAAAAAAAATACCCCGATAGATCTTAAGCTCTATCGGGGTTTTCTATTTTTAATTAAATGTATAAGGATTAAACTTTAAACCATTTAAACATTAAACTTTTAAACTTTCTTATACGTGCAAAGCTCTATTATCAGTAGCTGCTAATGCTGCCTCTTTTACCGCTTCCGCAAATGTTGGATGTGCGTGTGACATTCTAGAAATATCCTCAGCAGATGCTTTATATTCCATTGCAACAACCGCTTCTGCAATTAAATCAGCAGTTCTAGCACCAATCATGTGTACGCCAAGAACTTCGTCGGTTTTAGCATCAGCAAGAATTTTCACAAAACCATCTAAATCAGCACTAGCGCGAGCTCTGCCTAACGCTTTGAAAGGAAAACTTCCAGACTTGTAAGCAACTCCAGCCGCTTTCAATTGCTCTTCTGTTTGTCCAACAGCAGCAACTTCTGGCCAAGTATATACAACACCAGGAATCAAATTATAATCGATATGTGGTTTTTGCCCCGCTAAGATTTCAGCAACCATAGTTCCTTCTTCTTCCGCTTTGTGAGCTAACATAGCTCCACGAACTACGTCACCAATCGCATAAATATTTGGAGTAGAAGTTTGTAAATGATCATTCACCTCTACTTGTCCTCTTTCTGAGATTTTAACTCCTGCATTTTCAGCGTTCAACCCATCTGTATAAGGGCGACGACCAACTGAAACTAATGAATAATCTCCTTCAAGAGTAATAACTTCACCTTTTGCGTTTTCTGCTTGAACGATTACAGCTTTACCTTTTCTTTCTACCGATTGAACTTTATGAGAAGTATAGAATTTCATTCCTTGTTTTTTCAATACTTTAGTCAATTCTTTAGACAAAGAACTGTCCATTCCAGGAATAATTCGATCCATGAATTCAACAACAGAAACTTGCGCTCCTAATCTCAAATACACTTGACCTAATTCGATACCAATAACTCCACCACCAATAATTACTAGGTGTTTTGGAACTTCTTTAAGTGCTAGAGCCTCTGTAGAAGTAATAATTCTTTCTTTATCAATTTTGATAAAAGGCAAAGATGACGGTTTTGAACCTGTAGCAATAATAATATTTTTAGCTTCAATAGTTTCTGATGTTCCATCTGCTTTTGCGATAGCGACATGAGTTGCGTCAACAAAAGATCCTAAACCATTAAAAACAGTAATTTTATTTTTCTCCATCAAGTAATTTACTCCTCCTGATGTTTGGTCAACAACTGCTTGTTTGCGAGCAATCATTTTCTCCAAATTTACTTTTACATCTCCAGAAACTTCAATTCCGTGATCAGCAAAATGTTTAATTTCATCGTAATGATGTGAAGAAGATAACAACGCTTTTGATGGAATACAACCAACATTTAAGCAAGTACCTCCCAAAGTGCTATATTTTTCTATAATTGCTGTTTTGAAACCCAATTGTGCACAACGAATAGCCGAAACATATCCGCCAGGCCCTGAACCTATAATGACTACGTCAAATGAACTCATAGTATGTGATTTTTATTTTTAGTGGTACAAAAATAAGTTTTTTGTATGAAGTAGAAAGTGTAAAGTTTAAAGATTTCGTAACTAATTCGCTATTTTTAATTATAAAAATTCAAATTACTTCTTTTTTACTGCTTAGGAATCATTAATACTACTTTATAACGGAAACTAAATAATAAAGACTTCATAAGCCATATTCCAATTTTAAATATTTTGCATTGGAACAAAACAAAAAGGAGAATATCAGTCTGATATTCTCCTTTTTAATATTGTAATTATAATTAGTTTATTTCACCAAAACTTTTACAGTTTTTACACCTTCTTCTGATTGTGCTTTTACAATATAAGCTCCTTTTTTAGCTGACAAACTTACATCTCCGCTAGTCTCAGTAGATTTAACTAATGCACCAGAAACACTATATACACTAATTTTTGTAGCTGATGTTATGTTTCCAATATTGATTTTACCTGTAGTACCAAAAACAGTCACTTTAGAATCTGCTTTATCGAAGTCACTTGTTCCAAGAGTTACAGCACTTACTGTTGCTCCTGAAACTTCAATTTTATAAAGATTATGACCTGCATCACTATAAATATAAAGTGTACCAGCAGCAGTTACGGTAGCATTCGTAATTGCTGTATCTCCATTTCCTCCTGAATTTGTAGTACCTACACCATATTGAGTTGTTCCATCTGTTACATAAAGATTACGTATAGCTGTATTAGTACTTGTTTTTGCCCATACTTTAACCGTGCATGCCCCACTAACATTAAATGATAAATATTTAGCTGTTGGTTTAGCAGGAGAAGTTACTCCTCCCCCTCCTCCTAATTGAAAACGAATTCCAGCAGTATAAGAATCTCCTACAAAAGCACCAGATGAACCAGTATTTACTTTCCCAAAATTACCTGAAGAAGCACCAGGGAACAAACCTAATAAATCCACCGTTTTGTTTGCAGATACACCAACTGCATCTAAAGGCCAAGAAGTAAAAGAACTGCCATCATTCAGTTTAGAAGTGCTATTACCAAAATCCCAAACAGTAGTTTGAGCATTAATAGCTGTTACTGAAAACAGCACAATAGAAGTTAAATAAAGTAATTTTTTTTTCATAATATTTATTGGTTTAAGTTTAGTGACTACAATTCTGTAATCGATTACACAAATATAATAGTTTTTTATTTTGTTTTTATTTTTTTCTAAGCTTTTTTTTACATAATTATCAATTAAAAAACACTAAAAATTTAAACTATTTAAGATGTTTTTATTTACTAGGAAATTCAAACTATTATTTGTTTTCTACCAAAGATTTTTATGCCTTTACTATTTCATAAAAAACATAAAAAAAAGTCCTGATTCAAATAGACTCAGGACTTTTATATTACTTAAAAAAAACAGAAACTATTCCGCTTTCAAATTCAACTTACTGTTTTTTCGACTGAAACTGAAATAAATAACCAATCCTATAATCAGCCATATTCCGAAGTAGATCCAATTCCATACGCTTAATTCTGCCATCATATACAAACAACAAATCAAGCCCAAAAGTGGAATTAAAGACAAATTTTCTTTCCAAGACCAAACAACCAATCCAATAATCGTAATCAAGAAAATCCACATTGGAATTTTATGTTTGAATAAATCAAATCCACTTTCATATTTAATACTCTCCGAAATCGGTAATCCAGTAACAACACTTTCGTATTTAGCTTCATCCTCTTGGTATTGACTCAATAAATGCTCAGCGTCTAATTTTTTAACATCAGTATTTTTTCCTTCGATACTTACCAAATAATCATATACCTTTTGAGTTTCTTCTTTATTCAAAGAAGTAATAATAAATTCAGAATCATTAGTTTTAGCTTCATTTGTAATAAAAGCCATTGTTTCTTTTTTATAAGTCGTAAAAGAAACCACCAAAGCGATAATAATCAATATTGGAAAAATGAATTTTGAATTGATATAAGGAGTCTTAAATTTCCCTCTCGGAATGTCCGTTCTATTTTGCAAAGCCAAAACTCCAGCGCAAACCAATACAAATGCAAATAAAGTTCCAATACTACATAAATCAGTAACCATTGTCAAATTCATAAATAAAGCAGGAACCGCCACTACAAAACCAGTAACAACAGTTGCATACGAAGGCGTTTTGAATTTTGGATGTACTCTAGAAAAACGTTTTGGCAACAAACCGTCACGACTCATACTCATCCAAATACGAGGCTGACCCAACTGAAATACCAATAAAACACTTGCCATCGCAACAACTGCACTCACTGCAACAATTCCTGACATCCATTTTAAATTCAACTGATTGAAAACAAAAGCTAATGGATCACCAACATCCAAACTACTATAATTAACCATTCCAGTCAGAACCAAAGTAATAGCAATATATAGAATGGTACAGATTATAATTGCCCACATCATTCCTCTAGGCAAATCACGTTGCGGATTTTTACATTCTTCTGCAGTAGTCGAAATAGCGTCAAATCCAATATAAGCGAAGAATACAGCGGAAACTCCTTTCAAAACTCCCGAAACTCCATTAGGTGCAAACGGATGCCAATTCTCTGTATCTACATAAAATATACCAACTGCAATTACCAAAAGAACAATACAAAGCTTCACAACCACCATTAAATTACTGGCGTTACGAGACTCTTTCATTCCTCTATAAATCAATGCTGTAATCAAAACAATAATTAACAATGCAGGTAAATCGGCAACAAAATGAAACGAGCCAATTACTGGCGAAGTTGTCCAGGCAGTATAAGCAGACTGCATTCCAGCACTTAAATTCTCAAATGACTTTCCGCCTTCCATCAAAGCTGTGGCGTCTTTGAAACCATTCGAAGCAGTTAAATAATCCATTTGAACCCATTGCGGTAAATCAATTCCTCCGCTGGAGAGCAGTCCCGTGAAGTAATCACTCCACGATATCGCGACCGTTATATTTCCGACGGAATATTCCATAATGAGCGCCCAACCGATTATCCAAGCAATTAATTCTCCAAAAGCAACATAGGAGTACGTATAGGCACTTCCAGAAACCGGTACCATCGAAGCAAATTCAGCATAGGCAAAAGCAGCAAAACTACAGGCAATAGCTGTAAATAAAAATAAAAATATTACAGCTGGGCCTCCGTCAAAACTGGCCTTTCCAATAGTACTAAAAATACCTGCTCCAACAATTGCGGCTATTCCAAAAGCGGTAAGATCTTTGGTTGTCAAATGTTTTCCTAGTGCTTCATGTCCTTCCAAATTATTCTTTTCAACCTGCTTTAAGATATCTTGAACAGTTTTTTTTCTAAAAAGATCCTTTAACGCCATATAGTAATTTTTATCATTAGAAAATTGTATTATTTTTTTGGTACTTTTTATTAAAAAATTATGATTTCTCAAATGTACAAAACAAATTCACTCACAAAATTTAAGACAAGTCTTTTTAAAATATTGTGATATTATAATATCATTTCATGCCTTTGAGTTAAAAAAAAATCAAATATACATTCAATAAAACACATTTTAAATAAAATGAAAACTAAAATCGATGTTCAAAAAATTAAAATTTGAATAAACTTTAAAAAGTATAAAAACCAATTATTTTATCCATGCTATCTAAAATAATGCCAAAGAATTATATTCATTGAAACAAAATAATCGTTTATATAAAACATTTAAAAAAATCTTTTCAATTTCAAACTTGGATCTAGAGGGATCAATATTTTTTTAACACTATGCTATCATCTATTTTATTACAATTAATTTAATAAACTTATCTAAAAAAACTACTTTTGATTTTCATAAAAAACATCATAATGCACATAAAGAAGTCTTTACTATACCCGACTATATATTTCCTCCTTTTCTCTGTTATTGGATTTTCCCAAAAAAGAGAAATGCATCCCAAGAACGAATTTAGAGCTGTTTGGATTGCCACAGTTGTTAATATTGATTGGCCAAAAAACAGTACTGATTATGTTGAAAAACAAAAAGCTGATTTTATCGAAATTCTTGATATGTATCAAAAACTGAATTTTAATGCGGTAGTTGTACAAATACGCTCTGTTGGTGATGCTTTATATCCAACCACATTGGCGCCATGGTCCCGTTATTTAACTGGAAGTGAAGGAAAAGCTCCCAACCCAAAATACGACCCATTGCAATGGATGATTAACGAAAGTCATAAACGTGGATTTGAATTTCATGCCTGGATGAATCCTTATCGTGCCACAATGGATTTAAAAACTGAAACTTTGAGTATAGACCACGACTACAACAAACATCGTGATTGGATGATTGAATACGGTGGAAAATACTACTACAACCCTGCTCTTCCTGAAGTTCAAAAACACTTGACTGCCATTGTTGAAGAAGTGGTTATTAAATATGATATTGATGCCATTCATTTTGATGATTATTTTTACCCATACAAAATAAAAGGTCTTAATTTTAACGACACTGCTTCTTATAAGCAATATGGAAATGGTCTTTCGCTTGACGATTGGAGACGTTCGAATGTAACTAATTTTATCAAAAACATTTCTTTTGGTATCAAAAAATTAAAACCTTGGGTACAATTTGGTATCAGTCCCTTTGGAGTTTGGCGTAACAAATCGGTTGATCCAAAAGGTTCGGACACTCAATCTGGTCAAACCAATTACGACGATTTATTTGCCGATCCTGTGGATTGGATGAAAAATAATTGGATTGATTATATCATCCCTCAATTGTATTGGAGCATTGATCATAAAACTGCTTCTTATGCCAAATTGATTAAATGGTGGTCTGAAAATGTACCAAGCAATACAGCCCTTTATATAGGAAACAGCACCTATAAAATCAAAGCTGATTCAGATAGACATTGGAATAACATTTACGAAATTACAAATCAAATTGATCTTACTCGTAACTTTCCAAATGTTCAGGGAAACGGTTTCTATAGCGCCAAATGGTTTATTAATAAAAATCAAGATGTGGTCAAAATACTAAAAGATTATGAATACAAGTACCCTGCATTAACGCTTCCGGTTCCAAATTTTAAAAAGACGCTTACCGAAAACCTACTTATTGATTCCATAACAAAAGATACAGCAAAATATTACATCTCTTTTCAGAAGCCAAAACAACTCACACAAATTCGTTATATCGTTGTTTATGCTGCCAAAAATGCTGCTAAAATAAACATCAAAGATCCTTCTCAAATTATAGAAAAAATTGCTGTAACTGAAGAAAATGGTCTATACAATATTGAAGTTCCAGAATATAAGATGATTGGGAAAAATGCTTTTGCCTTTACTTTCGTAGATTATTATGCAAACGAAAGTCCCGAAACCATAATCGATTTGGAAGTAGAAGTTGAAACAGTAGCTAAATAATAAAGTTTAAACAATTAAACAATTAAACAATTAAACAACTAAACCATTAAACAACTAACCAATAAAATGAAAGACAACAAGCCTTGGTATTGGATTCCGTTATTAAATTTCGCATCGGGATTTCCGTATGTTATTATCATTTCTGTTTCGGTATTGATGTACAAAAACCTTGGCATCAGCAATGAAGACATTGGACTTTATACCAGTTTATTGTATTTACCTTGGGTAATTAAACCCCTTTGGAGTCCTTTTATTGATTTGCATGGAACCAAGCGAAATTGGTTTTTGAGCATGCAATTGTTTATTTCGATAGCCTTTTTATTAGTTGGATTTATTATTCCAACTAGTCAGTTTTTCATGACGAGTTTAGCCATTTTTTGGGTAGCTGCCTTCGCTTCAGCATCGAATGATGTAGCTAGTGATGGTTTTTATTTACTGGCTTTAGAGAAAGAACAACAATCTTTTTTCTTAGGAATCCGAAGCACTTTTTACAGAGCATCGATGCTAACTGGAAACGGATTGATTATTTTATTAGCAGGTTATTTGGAACACAAATTTGGCGACAATCAAAAAGCTTGGTCCTACACTATGATTTTCGTTGGATTGATCATGACATTTTTAACGATTTACAACTATTTTGCTACGCCAAAAGCCGAATTACCAATTGCAAATGGAGAAACCGAAGAGAAAAATTTCGCCATAGTTTTTGCTAGTTTTTTTAAGAAAAAACAAATTGGATTGATCTTAGCTTTTATCCTTTTATTTCGTCTAGGGGAATCACAATTGCTTAAAATGCTTACACCTTTTTTAGTTGACCCTATCCGATATGAATTAGTAGAAAAAGGTTCAGATGGAAATCAAACAAAGGCTTTAGAATTATTTACTTCAAAAGTAAAAAAGGGAGAAAAATTATCCGATTCAGAATTACAATTTATTTATTCGAAACTACCTATTGAGGCTCAAATGGAAAATTCGAAAAAACCAATAGTTGAAGTAGAAAACAAAAATAAAACAGAATATCTAAATGCCAATAAAGCCAGAATAGACTTCATCAATCAATTGGTAAAAGACAAAGGAACTCAAACCACTGTTTATAAAGGCGGTCTAGGTCTGGAAACAGAAGATGTTGGAATCATTTATGGAACTTTAGGATTAATTGCATTAACCATTGGTGGAATTTTAGGCGGAATTGCAATTTCCAAGCAAGGATTGACCAAATGGATGTTGCCTATGATTTTAACGATGCACTTACCAATTATTGGTTTTGTATTGTTATCACATTTTCATCCTGCATCCATTTATTATGTTTATGTGGTAGTTATTTTGGAACAATTTGGCTATGGATTTGGATTTGCGGCCTTTATGATGTATTTAATTTATGTTGCCGAAGGAGAATCAAAAACGTCACATTATGCTATTGCAACAGGTTTTATGGCGTTGGGAATGATGCTTCCTGGAATGCTAAGTGGTTATATTCAGCAGTATTTAGGATATGGAAATTTCTTTATTTGGGTGTTTTTAGCAACACTTCCAGGTTTAATTCTATCTCGATTTCTAATTATCCCTAAAGATTATGGGAAGAAAACTGAAGAATCAATTTAGCCACGGATGACACAGATTAAACGGATTTATTTTCACTAATTCAAATCTGCTAAAATCAGCTATATCTGCGTGCCATTTTTTTAAATTTATCTCAAAAGTGAACAGTCATAATAATTATATACAATGACATTAGAACAAAAAATAGGACAATTCTTTTTCCCAGCAGTTTTCATCAATGATACTGAGGAAAATATTCAGGAAATGGAGCGTTTAATAAAAGAACACAACATCGGTGGTTTGACTTTTTTTCATAGCAGGGCTAGTGCAGCGACCAACTATGAGGGCAAGAAAAAAGTGGAATTCAATGATGATAGTTATCAACGCTTGAAGGATTTGATTGTACGTTATCAAAAATGTGCTTCAACTCCCCTATTAATGAGTATTGATGCCGAATGGGGATTAGCGATGCGTATCGAAAAAACACCTCAATACCCTTATGCCATTACTCTTGGCGCATTGCCTGAAAGAAAAATAGATTTGGTATATCAAGTTGGAAAACAAATTGGTTTAGATTTGAAATCAGCTGGAATTCATTATAATTTAGCTCCATTGGCAGATATTAATAACAACCCAAATAATCCTGTGATTGGGTATCGTTCTTTTGGTTCTAATAAAGAAAAGGTAGCTCGCTACGCATTGGAATATTTAAGAGGAATGTCGGATGTTGGAATTTTAGGTTGCTTGAAACATTTCCCTGGACACGGAAATACCAGCGTGGATTCGCATTTAGGATTACCTGTATTAGAAGAAAATCTGGAACAATTACTCGAAAACGAATTGGTTCCATTTATAAAAGGAATCGAAAATCAGGTAGATTCTATCATGATTGGTCATTTGGCCGTTCCTGCTTTGAATGATGGAAAAGAAACATCGGCGACTTTATCTAAAAATATTATAGAAACACTTTTGCGTGAGCGATTGGGTTATAATGGTTTGGTAATTTCTGATGCTTTGAACATGCATAGCGTTTCCAAATTATATGAAACCAAAGGGCAATTAGAATGGGAAGCTTTCAACGCTGGAAATGATGTGCTGTGTTTTGCCGAAAACGTACCCGGAGGCATTCAGACGATTTTAAAAAATGCCACACCAGAACGCATTGAAGAAAGTTTAAATCGCATTATGAAGTGCAAGCAAAAAGCGGGTTTATTTGAAGAAAACAAAACTTTGGCTACCAATTTTGATTTCAACATTACATCCGAATTGAATCGAAATATTGCTAATTATTGCATTACAGACATTAGAGACAAAAACAATTCCTTATTAGTTTTTGATGCAAAAAACAGAGAGCGATTGGCTAAATTGAGTATTTATAAAAATATCGATAATTCTTTTTTTAAAACCTTAGCTTCAGTTTTACCATCTCCTGAATATGCAATTGAAAACGCTGATGATTTAATCAATACTTCTGTAAAAGAGGACTTGGCTATTTTTGATACATTACTTATATCGCTTTATGTACCCAAAGTAAAACCTCTAAATAAATTTGATTTGGACGACACTGTTTTAGAGTTTTTAGGAGAATTATTTCAAAGCAAAAAATGTATTTTGTATGTTTTTGGTAATCCGTATGCCTTACAAGTCATTCCTAATCTAGAAAAGGCGACTGGAATTGTAGAAATGTACCAGGACTTTGTAGAATTTCAGGAAAGTGCAGCCGAACAATTATTAGAAGATAAAAAAGGAAAAGGGAATTTACCTGTTTTACTCACAGGTGTTTAACTTATTACATAATCAAATACTATTAATGGATAAAAAATAATAATAAAAATTTATTTAAAATCCTTTTTTAGAAGCCTTATCTTTGCACCATCAAAAAATTAAATAATTAAAAATAATAAATATGTCATTAGTAGGAAAAAAATTCCCAAGTATTGCAGTAGATGCTATCTCAGAAATGGGTGATAATTTGAAAATCAATATTTTTGAAGAAGCTACAAAAAACAACAAAAAAGTACTTTTATTCTGGTATCCAAAAGATTTTACTTTTGTATGTCCAACAGAATTACACGCTTTTCAAGCTGCTTTACCAGAATTTGAAAAAAGAAATACTATTGTAATTGGAGCATCTTGCGACACAAACGAAGTTCACTTTGCTTGGTTAAATACTCCAAAAAACAATGGTGGAATTGAAGGTGTAACTTACCCAATCCTTGCAGATACAAACCGTAATTTAGCTAACATCCTTGGAATTCTTGACGTAGAATCTACAGAATATAGCGAAGAAACTGATTCAGTAATCGTTGAAGGTTCTTACGTTCCTTACAGAGCAACTTACTTAATTGATGAAACTGGAAAAATTTTCCACGAAAGTGTAAACGATATGCCATTAGGTCGTAACGTAAATGAGTACTTACGTATGGTTGATGCTTACACTCACATTCAAGTAAAAGGTGAAGTTTGTCCTGCAAACTGGGAAGCTGGTAAAGAAGCAATGACTGCTGACAGAAAAAGTACTGCTGAATATTTAAGCTTAAACTAAAAAAGTCACTGAGTTTCTAAGCCCCTAAGTCTCTAAGAAAAAAACTTAGAAACTAAAAAACTTAGCCGCTTAGAAACTCAGCAACTTAGAAACTTACAAACTCAAAGAAATGTTAATAGAATTAAACGAAGATACGTTAGCAGATTTAGTTACTAAAAACGAAAAAGTTGTAGTACAATATTCTGCTTCATGGTGTGGAAATTGCAGAATCATGAAACCAAAATTCAAAAAGCTAGCTACTGAAAATGAAGCGATCTCTTTTGTTTTGGTTGATGCTGAAAGTTCTCCAGAATCAAGAAAACTGGCTAATGTGAGCAACTTGCCTACTTTTGCAACTTTTGTAAATGGTAAATTGGTAAACGAAACTCAAACCAATAAACAAGAAGTTTTAATTGAATTGGTTCAAGAAATAATTTAATTTAATTAGAGGTTAGCACTAAAATAAAATCAAGAATCCCCCTTTAAATCCCCCCTAGCCTCTAATTTTCAACCTCACAATTATGAAGTTACCAGTAATAAAACAATTAACTCAGTTTATCGAAGAAAACGATCAGGATTACGTCATCGAAACTATTGAAGTTCTCGAAGCTATGACTGAAATTCCTTCTCTAAAAGACGAAGAACTAGATGTAATAGGAGAATTGATTTCGAATATGTATGGCGCTCTTGAAGTTCATAAAATGACGCAACAAGGAACTGACAAAAAAGAAGCTCTAAACACTTTTATGAAAAGAGTTTTAGGTTCTATCGATAAATAAAATCAGTATAAAATAAAACGGTACTATTTACTAACTGTGGTATTTAAAAAGTTAGTAAATAATACCGTTTTTTATTAGCAAACTATTAGAAAACAGTTACTATTTAAGTGCTTATAATTTCGAAATAACGAATTCGCTTCTTCTATTTTCCTGATGTTCCTCTTCGGTACATTGTACTCCATCAGCACATTTGTTTACTAATTTGGACTCCCCATATCCTTCGGCTGTCAATCGTTTTGGATTTACTCCTTTTGAAATCAACCATTTCATAGTTGAATTAGCTCTTCTATCAGATAACGCCTGGTTGTATTGAGCCGTTTGACGAGAATCTGTGTGAGAACCTATTTTTAATTCCATATTAGGATATTGCTCTAAAACATCTAGAATTTTAGCCAATTCGACTGCTGCATCAGGACGTATGTTTGATTTATTCAAATCAAAATAAATGATTTTTATGCCAAATGTTTTTGCTAAATCATCATCAACTTTAACTTTTTTAATTTCCTTTTCAAGCTGAACAGACACTACCGTTTTTCCTGATTTTTCAGGTATAACAGTTGGAGTTTCTATCGTCAAATATTCTTCTTTTTCAGTCTTAATGTATAATCGGGAACCACATGGTACGATTCCAAAATCAAACTTACCGTCCTTATCCGAAATCGCCTCTTGGAGCATTTTATAATCAGCATCATACAAAGTCACTTTCGTTCCTGATATTGGTAAACCTGTTTCTTTATTAGTTACATTTACAGCTAACGATTGATGACACAACTTTTTTGTAATTTCTTCCAAAAGATAAATATCATCTCCACCATATCCTCCTTCTCTATTGGAAGTAACATAGCCGAGTTTGGTTTTATCATCAATTAAAAAAGCAAAATCATCAAATGAACTATTTACAGGTTCGCCAACGTTTTGAACATTTGTAAAACTGCCGTCTTTTTCAATTTTTGAAACAAAAACATCCAATCCGCCAAGTCCGGGATGTCCATCTGATGCAAAATATAAATTATTATCTGAGGATATTGTAGGGAACGTTTCTCGACCTTCGGTATTGATTGCATGGCCAAGATTTGTTGGCGTCCCGAAACTACCATCAGAATTGATTGTTACTTTAAACAAATCCGATTGCCCCAATGTTCCTGGCATATTCGAAGAAAAGTACAACACTTTCTCATCAGGACTCAAAGCTGGGTGTGCAGTACTGTATTCATTACTATTAAAAGGCAATTCGGTTACATTTCCCCATTTACCACCATCAAACGTTGCTTTGTATATTTTTACTAAAATGGACCCACTTTTATCTTTCCTTTTTTTACCGTCGATATAATTGTTTCGTGTAAAATAAATTGTTTTGCCATCCTTACTAAAAACTGTTGTTGACTCATGATATTTTGTATTCAAATCATCGCCAAATCTTTCCGGATCTGACATTACACCATCAATTCCAATATCTGCACCGTATAAATTGGTATAACCTTCTCCTGTCCACGAACTTTTCTTTCCTTTGGAGCCACTGGTATCTCGGGCAGAAACAAAAATCAATTTGTTTTTATAAAATGCTCCTCCGTAATCAGAATATTTAGAATTTATTATTCCTCCATTTTTAATGGTATAATGTCCTGAGTTCTTTTTAATCTGAGCCAAATAATCCTTTTGGTCCACAACTAATTTTGCTCTGTGCTCGCCACCACTCATCTCACTGAATTTAGCCATCATTTCATCAGCTTTTTTATAATCTTTTATTGTTTTTAATGACTGTGCATAGCGGAAATAATATTCTGGTGCTAAATCTTTAGTGAATTTAAAAAGTTCGCCATACCATTTGGCTGCGTTTTCTAAATCAGCTTTAAAGTAATAAGAATCGCCTAGCTTTTGCAACATATCTTTTGATACATATCCTTTTGAAAAAATTCGCTCATACGTTTTAATGGCATCAACATAAGCATATTGATTATAATTTTTCTCTGCAGCTGCTTCTTTTACTGTTTGTGAATGCATGCTTTTTGAAATCACGCATATTATTATTAAATAGATATATTTTTTCATAGTGTCGCTGTTTTAGAAAAACCTAGGAGATAATACTCGTTCAAGATGTTTTACAAATTCGAATCGCAGAAATATTTCATGAGATCCCGAATTATAATTATTCAACTCCGTTGTTTCTAAATCATAAGAATAACCAATCATTAAACCATCGCTTATTTGAAAACCAGCCATTATACTAGCAGCTGCATCCCATCGCCAAGCCGCACCGATTGTAAATTTGTCATTAAATAAAAAATTTGCAGACACATCCAATTGTGCAGGAGCTCCTTTTACCAATTTGCTTACAAATGTTGGTTTGAATTTTAAATTTCGATTCAAATCAAAAACATAACCACCAATAAAATACGCCGTCACTCTTGCTTCGTAAACAGCAATATCATCATCGCTATATCGGGTTGTAGTAAATATGCTTGGAGCCGATAACCCTACATACAATTTATCAGAATAGAAATAAACACCTGCCCCTACATTAGGCGTAAACTGATTGTCTAAATTTTGTAACGAAGGGTCGTCCTGATGTTTTGGATTTAACGCTGTGGCATCCAAATTGAATAAATTACCACTAGCCTTTACACCTAATGCTAACTGATAGGTTTCAGATGTATGAATTGTATAAGATATATCAGCCGAAATCGTATTGGATACGGTTGGGCCAATACGGTCATTTACGAAAGATAATCCGCCACCCAAATTACTTCCAATAGGAGAATTTACGGAAAAAGAACTGGTTACCGGTGCACCATCCATACCCACCCATTGGGTTCTATATAACCCGAAAACGCTTGTCACTCCTCGCGAACCAGCATAGGCAGGATTTACATTGATAGTATTATACATATAGTTTGTATATTGAGCATCTTGCTGCGAATAAAGCGTAGAACACACTAACATCAAAGCGAATATTATATATTTTGTTCTCATTAATTTTGGATTTAAATGGATAGAAGGAAAGAAAATCATTTGGTCAAAAAATTATCTTGATAAATACAAATAACCATTTTTGACTATATGATTACCATCTGGATTTTTATATTTTAAAACATAATAATACGTTCCATCAGGTAATTCGGCCGATTGGTTAATAGTACTTCTGCCTTCAGACAAACCAGTAAACACTCGTGTTACATTATCATAGTTGTCAACATCAAAAACTTTAACTCCCCAACGATTAAAAATGGCAACAGAGTTATCAGAATAACAAGAGCTGGTAATGTTTTCAATATCAAAATAATCATTTTTGCCATCATTATTTCGAGTCACAACATTGTGTACGACCAATGATTCACAAGTCAATATGAAACAACTATTTTTTACAGATACTGTAGTCTCGACAACTATTGGACAAAAAGGGTCATTATTATTATAGTTAATTATATAATCTCCAACACTCAATCCGTATGGTTTGAATACACCAGTTGTAGTATCAAAAGCACCCGCAGTTCTCGTTACCTCAGTCCATGTTCCATTTGACCCAACTAAATCCGGGAATTGGGCGATTATTAAATTTTTTATATTCAATGATATGCTGCTATCGTTATTACACTCAGCTTCTACAGCTAAAACTCGTTTATTACTAGTCACTGTAATTTGTTGAGAATGTACGCTCTTGTTATTACATAAATCAGTAGCTGTCCATGTACGAGTGATGGTATAATCTCCATTAGCATCTACACTCGTTTTTGTTTCTACAAAAGTCACAGTAGCTGATCCACAACTATCAGTTGCTGTCAAAACCGCTGCTACAGGAATATTTGCACATCCTACAGTCACATTTGCAGGAAGTGCTTGAACAAAAGTCGGAGCAGTAATATCCTGAACAATTATAGTTTGAGTGTGTGTAATTGAATTATTGTTAGCGTCGGTTAGTGTCCATTTTCTGGTTATTGTATAGTTTCCAGCACAACTACCAGCCACAATCTGCTCATTATAACTAACAGTCGAATTTCCGCAACTATCACTTCCTGTTAATACAGGAGCAACAGGAACATTTCCACAATTAACAGTTACATTTTGAGGTAAAGTAGATGTCCAAACTGGATTTGTTGTATCCACCACATTGATTGTCACTGTTGCCTGATCGCATGAACTCGCAATTGAATTACTACATATTTTGTATGTGAATGTATAAGAACCCGCCGCAATAGTATTATTGGTTGTAATGCTTCCACTATTACCGATAGAAATATTTGGATAATTACCAGATATAATAGTCAATGTAACCTGACTAGCTGAATTAGAGTTTGCTAAACTTGTCCCAACAGTATCATTGCTCAATACATTACCAATAACACTATTACTTCCACAAGCTACACTATTGAATGTATCGTTTTTAGCATCAATTAATCCGGTAATAGTACAAGTCGGACAAGTTGGACTCGTTGGACAAGTAGTGCATGGTGTGGGATCGGTTGAAGTAGCCGTTATTGAATTGCCGCTCAAGTCAGTTCCTGTCACTGTTGCCAAGTTATATACTATTCCCGCATTGATATCCGCCTGAGTAATGGTGTGGCTGGCGCTAAAAGTAGTAGCATCCGAAGCGCCTACTGCCAATGTCGCCAAAGGCCCTCCGCTTACTGTGGCATTGCTGTCGGTTACTGTTACATTACTTAAAGCTACATTTCCAGTATTGGCAACCACAAAAGTATAAACGATGGTATCTCCCAAATCGGTAATGCCATTGCCGTTGTTATCCACATAACTTCCGTCTTTGGTAATAGTCATTCTTGGAGTTTGGGTTAAAGTCGTAATGGTACAAGTCGGACAAGTTGAATCGGTTGGACAAGTAGTGCATGGTGTCGGATCGGTTGATGTAGCGGTAATCGGATTGCCGCTCAAGTCAGTTCCTGTAACTGTGGCTAAGTTATACACTATTCCCGCATTGATATCCGCTTGGGTAATAGTATGGCTGGCACTAAAAGTAGTAGCATCCGAAGCGCCTACTGCCAATGTTGCCAAAGGCCCTCCGCTTACTGTGGCATTACTGTCGGTTACTGTTACATTACTTAAAGCTACGTTTCCAGTATTGGCAACCACAAAAGTATAAACGATGGTATCTCCCAAATCGGTAATGCCATTGCCGTTGTTATCCACATAACTTCCGTCTTTGGTAATAGTCATTCTTGGAGTTTGGGTTAAAGTCGTAATGGTACAAGTCGGACAAGTTGAATCGGTTGGACAAGTAAAACATGGTGTCGGATCGGTTGAAGTAGCCGTAATTGGATTACCCTTCAAATCAGTTCCTGTAACTGTTGCTAAGTTATACACTATTCCCGCATTGATATCGGCTTGAGTAATGGTATGGCTGGCACTAAAAGTAGTAGCGTCCGAAGCGCCTACTGCCAATGTTGCCAAAGGCCCTCCGTTTACCGTGGCTTTAGTGTCGGTTACTGTTACATTGCTTAAAGCTACATTTCCTGTATTGGTTACCACAAAAGTATAAACGATAGTATCATTCAAATCGGTAATGCCATTGCCGTTCTTATCCACATAACTTCCGTCTTTGGTAATAGTCATTCTTGGAGTTTGGGTTAAAGTCGTAATGGTACAAGTCAAACAGCTTGGATCAGTTGGACAAGTAGTGCATGGTGTCGGATCGGTTGAAGTAGCGGTAATCGGATTGCCGCTCAAGTCAGTTCCTGTAACTGTGGCTAAGTTATACACTATTCCTGCATTGATATCCGCCTGAGTAATGGTGTGGCTGGCACTAAAAGTAGTCGCATCCGAAGCGCCTACTGCCAATGTTGCCAAAGGCCCTCCGCTTACTGTGGCATTGGTATCGGTTACTGTTACATTACTTAAAGCTATGTTTCCAGTATTGGCAACCACAAAAGTATAAACGATGGTATCTCCCAAATCGGTAATGCCATTGCCGTTGTTATCTACATAACTTCCATCTTTGGTAATAGTCATTCTTGGAGTTTGGGTTAAAGTCGTAATGGTACAAGTCGGGCAAGTTGAATCAATTGAACAAGTCAAACATGGTGTCGGATCGGTTGAAGTAGCCGTTATTGGATTGCCGCTCAAGTCAGTTCCTGTCACTGTGGCTAAGTTATACACTATTCCCGCATTGATATCTGCCTGAGTGATGGTATGGCTGGCACTAAAAGTAGTAGCATCCGTAGCGCCTACTGCCAATGTCGCCAAAGGCCCTCCGCTTACTGTGGCTTTAGTGTCGGTTACTGTTACATTGCTCAAAGCTACGTTTCCTGTATTGGTTACCACAAAAGTATAAACGATAGTGTCATTCAAATCGGTAATGCCATTTCCATTGTTATCCACATA